>ERZ1027041.102-NODE-102-length-11549-cov-3.739777_pt1 | contig 11549 bp, 6 predicted proteins | sample MGYA00519436_ERZ1027041 | MGnify/ENA primary metagenome ERZ1027041 (study PRJEB26926, sample SAMN06164425) | human gut metagenome | biome: ENVO:00009003; feature: ENVO:2100002; material: ENVO:00002003 | host: Homo sapiens | place: USA | collected 2012 ... | reverse complement strand
AACTTGCGCAGCACGAGGCCCGCCATTTCCAGTTTCCCGTCGTTGTCCTGTCCGCAGAAGGGAAGGAAGGTGGCGTCGCGGCGCGTATCCGCGGCGGCGAAGCTGCGGTAGAAGTCGAGCGTGTATTCGTAGCGCATCGCCCCGCTGCCGATGTTGAGCACGTTGCCCAGCTTGTTGCCGTCAAGGTCGTACCACTTCGTGAAGGTCGATACGTTGTAGGTGAAGTTCGAGTAGAAGTTGGTCTTCTCGCCCAGCTTGTAGCGGACGGCGAAGATCGTCTCGCGGTTCGAGTCCTTGTTCGTCGGCGAGAAGGCGTCAATGAACTTGTCGTTGCAGGCATAGAGCGCCTCAACGGTCTGCAGGGCCTGTTGCGCCTCGGCCAGGTCGGCCTCGGGCGTCGGCGAGAAGACGGCCGAACCCTTCAGCGGGCGGACCTTGGCTCCCCACAGGTAGACCTCGGCCTTCAGGCAGTAGGAGGCTGCCTTGTTCCAGTAGCAGTTGCGGCCCTTGTAGTTCCCGAAGCCGAGCTTGTCGTAGATCTCGCACGAGCGATCGACGTCGTCGCGGATGAACTGCCAGGTGGCCTGTTCGGTGGCGCGCTCCTTGCTCAACTGCGCGATCTCGCTGGTCATCAGCACGTCGGGCTTGTCGCACAGGGGTACACCGCCCCACGTGCGGAGCATGTGGAAATAGTAGTAGGCACGCAGGCCGTAGAGTTGGCCCAGGTAGGTGTTGCGGGTCTCCTCGTCAAGGAATTCGCAGGCCGTCGTGATCTTGTCGATGGCGTGGTTGATCTGGTAGATATCCATGTAGAAGTTGCCCCAGTTCGTCAGCACGGGATTGGCCTCCGAGAGGTTGTTGTTCACCGCCTCGATGTTGTAGGCGCCCTCGCCCGTCGAGGTCACCGACGCCGTGCTGAGCAGACCGCCGCGGCTCTCGCCCATCAGCCACATCGTCTCGGCGCGCTCGCGCAGCCGGTAGTGCAGTCCGATCATGAAGCGTTCGCACTGCTCCGCGGAGTTCCAGTAGTTGTTGATCGAGTAGAAATCCTCCGGGCCCAGATCGAGCGCGTTGCACGAGGTCATGACGGCGCCGAGCAGGACGAGTATACAGTTTTTGATTCGTTTCATTGCTTGCAAGTGTTAGATCTGGTTAGAAAGTCGCCTTGATACCGAAGAGCACCGTGCGCGGGATGGCGTAGCCGCCGTTTCCGTTCACTCCGTATTCGGGATTGTAGAGCGAGGAGCCCGTCCAGTAGAAGAGGTTCTGCCCCGTCACCGAAACGGTGAGGTTCTTCATGCGGACCACGCGGGCCCACCGCTCGGGCAGCGAGTAGCTCAGCGCGATCTCGCGTGCACAGAGGTAGCTCGAGTCGTCGTAGAAGATGTTGCTCATGCGGTAGTTGTTGCGGAACTTCGTGTCAGCATACATCAGGATCGGGTACTTGGCGTTCGGACGCTCCTCGGACCAGGTGTCCTTGCTCTCCTTGAGCGTGTTGAACGTACCCTGCGAGAGGGCCATGTAGTACTGCTTGCGGCTGTTCTGGGCCACGTAGCCCGTCGCGAAGTCGAAGCGCGCATAGAGCGAAAGCCCCTTCCAGTCCACCGAGAGGTTCACACCGCCGACCCAGCGGGGCACGGTGTTGCCCATCTTCACCTGGTCGTACTGGTCGATCGTGTTGTCGCCGTTCACGTCGTAGAAGATCGCGTCACCCGGCTGGAGCAGCTGGCCCTTGGCCTGCTCATCGGCCGTCAGCGTCGCCCAGACCCCGGGGCCGTAGATCGTACCCGACGAAGGGGTCGTATCGACATACCAGGCGAAGTTCTGCAGATCGGCCTCGCTGCGTACGATGTCGATCATCCGGTAGGCATAGGCCACGCCGTACTCCTGCCCCTCCTGCTTGCCGCCGACCCAGATCAGGTCGCCTGCAGCGTTGTAGACCTGCTGGCCGCCCTGCCGGTTATTGAGGTTGCCGTTGTCGGGCAGCTGGATGATCTTCGAACGCATGTAGGTGGCGTTGCCGCCGAAGCGCACCTTCCAGTCATCGTTCTGGAAGACCGTGGCGTCGATCTCGAACTCCAGACCGCGGTTGCGGACACTGCCGTTGTTCGTATACTGGTTGCCGACACCCGCCGAGCTGGGGAAGGGCACCTCGGCCAGCAGATCGGAGGTCAGCTTGTTGTAAGCGCCGACCGAAACGCGGAGGCGGTTCCAGAAGCTCGCCTCGACGGCCACATCCACCGACGTGGTCTTCTCCCACCGCAGGTCGGGATAGGGCAGTTTGTTGATCAGGATGCCGTACTCGTCTTCGTAGTTGCCCGTCTTGCCGTAGTTGCCCTGCAGGTCGTAGGCCCCGGCCAGGATGTTCACATTACCGTTCTGTCCGTAGCCGGCCCGCAGCTTGAGACTCGACAGCCACCGCGAGGTACCCTCCATGAACTTCTCCTTGTGGATGTTCCATGCGGCGCTGACACCCGGGAAGAAACCCCACTTGTTGTTCACCAGCTTCGAGTAGCCGTCATAGCGGGCCGAGAACGAGAAGAGGTACTTCCCCTTCCAGTCGTAGCTGGCGTTGCCGAAGAACGACATGCTGCGCTCGCGCGTATGGGTCGAGTTCATGCTGATCTTGGAGATGTTCTTGTCCTCGGTCTTGTCGATGTAGCCCAGACTCGGGAGATCGTCGAAGTCGGAGCCCTGGCCGCCGGCCGACAGTCCGAAGTTGTACTTGTCGTAGAATTCGTAACCGACGATCACGCTCAGGTTGTGGTCGTTCCACGAATTCTCATACCCCGCGATGGCGTTGTAGGTCTGCGACAACATCCGCGAGTAGCTGGCCGAAGCGGCGTGGTCGCTGTTCGAGGTGCCGGGATTGACCAGATAGGTTCCGTTGAACTTCTCCTTCTCGTACATGTTGAAATACCACATGCCGTTCAGCTTCAGGGTGATGTGATCCGTCAGGCGGAAATTCAGGCCCTGGTTCATCGTGAAGCGGTAGTTCGTGTTGCGGCGATAGAAGCTGCTCTTGGCCGCGTCCCAGTTACCGTTCTCCCAGTTGGTCGTCGGGATGATCTCCTCACCGTCGGGATTGTAGTGCCGCATCGTCGGGGGCGCCGAGAACATGATACCGAAGAAGTTGGCCTCGCCGCCGCCGATGTAGTCGCTCACCTGGCGGCTGTCCGAACGCGAGAAGTTGAGCGAGCTGGTCGATTCGAGCCACGGCGTGATCTTGTAGGAACCGTTGGTCACGAACGAAAGGCGCTTGTAGTAGGAGATCACCGGGAAACCCGACTCGTCGTAGTAGCCCAGGCTGGCGTAGTAGCGTCCCCGGTCGTTGCCGCCCGACGCCGAAATGTTGTAGTCCTGCGTGAGCGCCAGGTCGCGCACCGAGGCGTCGCTGGCCGTGAACTCACTGTAGATGATCGTCTTGCCCGTGATCGGGTCGATCATGCTCTTGTAGCCCTGCTTGAGCAGATAGGCGTTCTCGTCGGAGAGGAACATCGGGCTGTAGACACCCTCGGCCGACTTGTTGCCGTCTACCGAGAGGACGTTACCCGTACCGAAGGGACCTGCGGCCGAGAGCGCCGCGATGTTTCCCGAACGGTAGGAGGCCATACGCAGGTAGTAGAGGTAGTCGTCGGCCTCGAGGAACTCGTTGGTCTTGCGCAGGTAGTTCAGACCCACGTTGGCCTTGAACGAGATCTCGGCACGGCCCACGCGGCCCCGCTTGGTCGTGACGAGTACCACACCGGCATTGGCCCGGGCGCCGTTGCTGCGGCATCCTTCAGGATCTCGATCGACTCGATGTCGTTGGCGTTGATGTCGTTCATGTCCTCACGCTGCACACCGTCGATCACGTAGAGGGGCGAACCGGTACCGTCCAGCGCCGCACCGCCGCGAATGACGATCGAAGGGGCAGCACCCGGCTGTCCGGTTGTCGAGGCAATCCGCACGCCGGTCACCGTACCGGCCAGCGCCGTCAGGGCGTTCGACCGCACTCCCTTCTCGAGCACGTCACTCGACACCTTCGAGATCGCAGCCGTCAGCTTGTCCTTGGTCACGGTCCGGCCGTAACCGGTCACGACCACCTCGCTCATGTTGATCGCGTCCTCGCTCAGCGAGACGTCGATCTCGTTCTTGCTGCCGACGGTCACCGACTGCGACGTATAGCCCAGCGAGCTGAACTGGAGCACGCTCCGGTCGTCCTTGACCACCAGCGAATAGGTGCCGTCCAGACCGGTGGTCGTACCGTTGGTGGTTCCCTGCTCGATGATCGTCACGCCGACCATCGGCTTGCCCGAGGCATCGGAGACCTTGCCCGTCACCGTAAAGCGCCCCTGCGCCCCGGCTACGGCTACCGAAAACAGAGCCAGCACCACGGCCAGCATCGTTCGGATCATATGGAATCGGAAATCTTGTTTCATGGTTTCAGGTTGTTTCGGGTTATTCGAACCAGTAACCGTAGTCGGTTACCTCCTTGGGAAGAATCAGCACGTCGAGCCGTATCCAGCCGGCGGGGCGATCGCCGCTCTTGCGGGTAAAGCCCTTCTCGGGACCCGCCTCGAAGACGATGGCCAAACGACCGTCCTCGAGCAGCGTCATGTCGGGATAACCGGCCGCAAGCTCGTAGAGCATCTCGTTGCGCGTCCACCCTTCGGCACCCGTCGGGCTGCGGTAGAGCATCAGTTCGTAGCGGTTGTCGTTCGAGGTAGTCTTCGCACCACCCTTCGGACCGCAGTAGAGGACCGTGTTCCCGCCGGCCCCGCAGACACTCGCATGGCATCCGCTCTCGAATGACGGAAGCCCGCCGTCCTTGGCCGCCTGCGACCAGGTCTTTCCGCCATCCTTCGAGAAGGCCGAATAGCGGTCGGAGCCCTTGCGGACGTTGATCGTCAGGGAGTTCTCACCGGCCTCGGCAATCTGGCACTCGCCGCCGAGCACCTCCGAGCCGATCTTCCACGTCGCCCCGTGGTCGTCGGAGTAGACCGCTACACCGGAACTCGAGGTGCCGTCGTACTGCCGCGAAGGGAAGATGAGCCGCCCGGCATACTTGCCCCGCGAAATCCGGATACCCGAACCCGGACCGAATCCCGAGCTGTAATACCCCTCGCGGATCACCGTTGCGGTGACATCCTCGGGAGCGCCCCACGTGGCGCCGTTGTCCGTCGATACGACCCGGAAGGCGCGGGTCTTCGTCGCATCGGCATCCGACTTGACCCAGCGGCAGCAGAAGAGGAAGATCTTGCCCGTCTCGGTGTCGGCCACGGGAGTCGGGTCCATGAAGGCATATTCGCCGCCGTTGGCCGAAGCGGTCAGGTTCACCGCCTCGGACCAGCTCTTCCCGTTGTCCGTGCTGCGGCGTACCACGATGTCCGTATGGCTCTTGTCCACCCACGACTCGTGGCGTGCCTCACAGAAGACCAGCAGCGAACCGTCACCGGCCGTTACGATCGAGGGAATGCGGTAGGAGTTGGCACCCGTACCCGCCGTGAAGGGGGTCGAGGATTCGATCTGCGAGAGGCTGATCGTCCCTTCGGTCCCTTCCGGACCCAGTTCGGGCATCAGCGGGGCGGTCACATCGGGCCGCTTGATCTCATCGTCCGCACAGGCCGAAAGCGCACAGGGCAGCATCACCAGCAAACCGGCCATCAGCGCCGCGCGGTACATACGCATGTTTTGAGGTTTCATTATTCAGGTTGATTTGAGATTTACTTGTTCAGAATTTCGTCGCACAGCCGCGTGGCGTTGATCATCATGCGCGGGATGTGGAACGGGCCCTTGAAAAGATTGCCCTTGGCCGGCTGGGCGACCGTACCGTCGCGGTGCAGGTAGCCGAACCACTCGCCGTACTCGACATCGGGGAAGACTCCGAAGGCATAGTCGTGCGCCTTGCGGTGCATCTCGAGGTACTTTTCGTCGCCCGTGGCGATGTAGGCATAGAGTCCGGCGAGGATCGTCTCGCACTGCGGCCACCAGAACTTCATGTCCTGCGAATAGTCCTGGGGCGGGAACTTCCGGCAGTCGCGGAAGTTGATCATTCCGCCGTAAGGCTCGTCCCAGCCCCACTTCCAGGCCCAGTCGATGATCGTGGCGGCCATCTTGACCAGCTGCGCATCCCAGCCCCGCATGCGGGCGGCCTCGAGCAGGAACCAGCCCGTCTCCATGCAGTGTCCCGGATTGATCGTTCTTCCGGCACAGGTGTCGATGAACCCGCCGTCGGGCGAGACCGTCTCGAGCAGCGTCTCGAACTCGGGGTGCATGAAGCAGCGCTGCAGCAGGTCGATCGAGCGGTCGATCTGTTCGTCGAGCACCGGATCGTCGGATACCTGTTTGATGACCAGCGCCACATTGATCAGGATCATCGTGATCGAGTGCCCGATCGCGGGGACATAGGTCTTCGGGGGCAGGAATCCCGGGGTGGAGAGCATGCGCAGGATGTTGCGGAACATCTCCACGGCCTTCTCGGCCCAGCGCGCATCGCCCGAGGCCGCAGCATATTCGGCCATGGCGATGGAGGCGAAGCACTCCGAGAAGACGTAGCGCCGCTTCTGGACGGGAGCCCCCTCGGCCGTCACCGAGAAGAACATGTGCCCGTCGGTGTCGATGCAATGGCGCTCGATGAACTCCAGCGCGCTCTTCGAGGCCTCCAGCCACTCGGGATTACCCCCAGCATGGCGGTAGGCCGAAGCGCAGACATAGCCGAAGCGTCCCTGAAACCACACCGACTTGGTCGTGTCCATCAGCGTGCCGTCGCGATCGACGCAGGTGTAGACGCCGCCGTGTTCGCGGTCGAGCCCGTGCCGCATCCAGAAGGGCATGATGTCGTCCGTGAGGTCAGCCGCATAACGCGTGCGGCAATCTTTCAAATATTGTTCCTGTTGAATGGTCATTGTGTTGGGTTTTACAGAAGTTGTCCCGCCCGGCCCGGCGCGCCGCGCAATCCGGGCACGCCGGGCGGAGGGAGCAAAATATCGTTTACTGTATCTTCATGCACCGGACGCTGCCGCCGATGTAACGGGCGTTGTTGTCGTCGGGATTGACATTCGCATAATCGAAGTAGAAGCGGTAGGACTTCGTCGTGCTCGAAGCGGGCATGCTCACCTGGTAGTGACCCACATACTTGCCGGTACGGAACGGGACGATCGAACCTCCGTTCAGGAACAACATGCCTCCGAGCGGGTAGGTGCTCTGACCGTTGCCGAACGAGAAGATGTTGCCTCCGGCAGCCTGAATCTCGGTCTGCGTCTTGTACTGGGCGTTCCAGTTATCGGGGGTTTTCTTCGCATTGAGTCCATCGACCGTGAAGGGCGTTCCGACATAACGGTGCGGCACGCGGTAGCCCGGCGGGCAGGGATCGTAGATCGACTTGTGGCCCGTATCGCCGATTTCATCACTGTAGGGGTTGCCCCACAGGTCATCCTGCGGCGTATCGATCCAGTTGCTGTTGGCACAGGTGAAGTTCATCGGGTAGCGGGCGATCTGCTCTGCGGAGAGCGCCTTGCCGTTGATATAGCGCCACGAAGTGGCCGAGAGGTCCGTGGAGGTATTGTCGGCCGTCAGTGCATTGCCTGCGGCATCGTAGGTCTTACGCAGCCGCGTGATGGCCAAAGCTCCGGTTCCGCCCATATCCGCATCGTCGATATTCGGGAAGGGATCCTTGCGGCCCCACTGATAGAGCAGTCCGTAGGAGAGGTTATCGCCGTTGGTCTCCCACAGCCCCGACTTCAGGGCGCCCAGGTTGCGGTCCATCATGACCGTCGTACCGGCCGCCGCGAAACCGCCCGGAAGAACATAGGTCTGCACGGCGGCGTCGAGATCGGCAGCCGTCACCCAGATGTGCCAGCTCCAGAGGATGTTTCCGGAGGCGTCGAACACCGCAATCACGGCATTGCCCTCCGAAAGGGTCTCGCCGGCCGTGCCGTTGGTCGTGAAGTAGACCTCCGTACCGCGCAGTTTGACATCGAGCAACAGATTCGGAGCCGTCTGCCAGAGCAGGCCGGCGGAAGCCGGAGCCAGCGGAGCCGGGACGATGCCGTCGGCCGATCCCGCACCGGCATATCCGGACGTTGCGGGTGTCGTAGCGCCGTTGCCCATGACGTTGGCCGGGAAGCGGTAGGTCTGGCCGGCCAGAGAGGCCACATAGCAGTTGGCCGTCTCGTGCGTGCCGTCGCCGTCCGGATCGCTCAGATCGATCGAATTGTCTTCGGCCATGGTCTCGTCAAACGTGTCAATCGGAAGCGTCAGGGAGGTCTGCGCTTCGGGAGCCAGCCCGCCGTCGAGCGAAACCTCTCCGGTGAGGACCCTGCTCGATTCGTTCTCGCGGGCTACCGTCACGGTAATGCCGTAGCGCTGCGGGGTTCCGTCCGACGGAGCGGTTACGGCATAGGCATGAAACGGCTCGCCGGAGAGTTCGCCGCCGCTGACCCGCAACAGGAGCGATTTCGAGGTATCGGCTTCGAACTCGAGCTTTCCGGTAGTCAGGTCAAAGGTATAGTATCCGGCCAGAACCGCATCCGTAAGGGACTCGATCTGGATCGACTCCATTGTCCAGCCGGCCCATTTCGTGGTCGAGACCGACAGGTCGAGGTAGCCGAACACCTGCTTCAGTGTCACTGCCAGCGGCGTCTCCGAAGGTTCGGAGGCCGTCACAGCAGCGTAGGCCAGGCCGAGCCCGTCCACATGCGACGAGGAGGCGCCGTTCTGCATCTGCGCAGCACTCAGCGACCCGGAAATGAGGGTCGAGGTGTTCGATTCGCCATAGGGTGCATAGAGATAGAAGAGGTACTCCTTCGACTTCTCCCACGGCATCCGTGTATAAAACAGCCCCTCGGCCTCACCGGCCGAAATGGCAGCCGGAGCCAGTGGGGTATTCACCGACCCGGTCTGTTCACAGTAGAGACCGACCCGGCTTTCGTCTGTCCAGAGCGTAGGGTTGTCGTCGCCCCAGGTCGATACGCAACGGAAGGCGATCGTCTGCTCGGCCGGCTTCGAATAATCGGGCATCCTGCCGTCGTCGTCGCCGCAGGAGACCGCAGCACAAAGCGCACAGCAGCATGCCACCGCACTGAGGAAATGGTTTCTCATGATATCAGGTTTTAGGTTTTCGTTTTTCCGTTGTTCAGAACCGGTTGCAGCGCTCGAAGAAGCCGATCTGCTCCAGTTCGCGCTTCATCGAAGCCTCCTCCTCGTCGGTCATGTTGCGGAACGGAACCCGGTTCTGGCCCAGATCCAGTCCGATGAGCTTCATGATCCGCTTGCCGCCGACGATGTTGCCCCGGTAGTTGCAGATGACGTTGATGACCGCCTGCGAGAAGTTCTGTTTTTCGCGCGCCGTCTCCAGGTCACCGCGCTCCCAGGCCTCGATGATCCCTACCAGTTCGCGGCCGTTGTAGTTCGTCGTACCGCCGATGCCGCCCTGCGCACCGCCCTGGGCCAGGCTCGGCAGGATCGTCTCATCCTGACCGTGAAGCATGTCGTACTTGCCGTTGCCGTACAGGCGGCACTGGTTGTACTCGTAGAGACTCTCGAAGGTGTACTTGATGCCGGCGAAGTTGTCGATGCGGCCGTCCACGGCCTTCAGCAACTCGACCATCGGCAGGTAGGCACCGTTGAAGGCCGGGATGTGGTAGTAGTAGAAGGGCAGCGAGGGGGCCGCGTGGCAGATCGCCTCACAGTACTTGACCAGCTCCTCGATACGCCCGATCTTCGGGAAGGGAGGCGCCATCGCGCCGATGCCCCAGGCTCCGATCTCGGCGGCATGGGCAGCCAGTTTCACGCTCTCGCGCAGGCAGCAGCTGCCTACATGCACGATCACCTTGAACCCTTCGGGTACCGAGGCCACCCACTTTTCGGCCAGAGCCATCCGCTCCTCGGTGGTCAGCATGTAGCCCTCGCCCGAGGAGCCGTTGATGAAGACACCCTTCAGGCCGTTCTTATGCAGCATGGCAGCATAGGCCGGAATGGGTTCGCAGTTCACATCGCCGTTGCGGTCGAACGGCGTGAACGGCGCGTCGATAAGTCCTTTGATCTTTTCCATAATATATAGGTAATTTGAATGACGTTCGGATATCGGTCTATACAAAGCTATGTAATGTTTCAGATAACACAAAATGTTTTTTAATTAAAATGAAATAAAAAGTCAAGTTTTTTTAAACAAAAAGACACGACGCAAATATTATTTTTAACATAAACAACTGACAAACAATAATTAAACCCACAAAATACTCATCCGCATGCCCACAAATCAGCCGCAATCAATTATCAAGCATAATTTTCATAAAGAGGGATATATTATCAAACATATGTGATATGAAAGTGATTTTTCAAACATCCGATTTGTCTTTCCGCCGAATAAATCGTAAATTTGTAACAAAAGGACATCCGATACATGACAAAAGAACACCTCTTCTGCCCGTCTGAACGGAGCGTCGGCGGAACGGTCCGCAGCAGCATCATGCAGCACATCATGCAGAACGGCTCGTTCATGGTCCCCGAAATCGCCTCGGCCACGGGATTCAGCCTGACCACCGTGGCCAAGTACGTCTCCGAGATGCTCGCCGCAGGGCAGATCGTCGAGACGGACCGCATCTGTCTGCACGCCAAGGGACGCCGCACCGTACGCTACGGCGTTCGGCCCGAGGCCTGCCCCTGCTTCATGGGCGTGGACATGCGGGCCTTTGAGCTCAACATCGGACTGGTGGATTTCGTCGGGCAACCCGTGCGGATCGAACGGCACACGGATTTCCGGCTCGAGAACACCCGCGACACGCTCGACGAGGTATGCCGCCGCATCCAACGGTTCGTCGCCACGCTCGACGGCATCGCTCCGGAGCGCATCGCCGGCATCAACATCAACGTTCCGGGGCGCGTGAACAGCCGCACGGGAACAAGCGCCACGACCTTCAATTTCGAGGAGACGGTCGATACGCCGCTGACCGACATCCTGAGCGAGCGGCTCGGGATGCGGGTCTTCATCGAGAACGACACCAAGGCCATGGCCTACGGCGCCTACATGTCGGGGCTCAACAGGCAGTACGACAACCTGCTCTACATCAACATCGGATGGGGGCTGGGACTGGGCATCGTCATCGACGGCAAACTCTGCCACGGCAAGGACGGCTACTCGGGCGAGTTCGGCCACATCCACATGTACAACAACAACATCCTCTGCCACTGCGGAAAGACGGGCTGCATCGAAACCGAGGTCTCGGGCCGCGCCATCCAGCGCAAACTCATCGAGCGGATCCACTCCGGCGAGGCCTCGCTGCTCGCGCCGAAGGTCCGCAGCGGAGAGACCGTCACCACGGCCGACATCATCGGGGCCGTGGAGCGCAAGGACCCGCTCTGCATCGAGCTCGTCATGCAGGCCGGCAGCGAACTGGGGCACCACATTGCAGGGCTGATCAACCTCTTCAACCCCGAAGTGATCGTCATCGGCGGCAACCTCGCGCAGGCCGAGCCCTGCTACTTCCTGCAACCCATCGAACTGGCCGTACGGAAATACTCGCTCAAGCAGATGAGCCAGACCTGTCTCTTATACACATCTGACGCTG
>ERZ1027041.98-NODE-98-length-12104-cov-2.964644_pt1 | contig 12104 bp, 8 predicted proteins | sample MGYA00519436_ERZ1027041 | MGnify/ENA primary metagenome ERZ1027041 (study PRJEB26926, sample SAMN06164425) | human gut metagenome | biome: ENVO:00009003; feature: ENVO:2100002; material: ENVO:00002003 | host: Homo sapiens | place: USA | collected 2012 ... | reverse complement strand
GCGTAAGATCGTCGGCAGCGTCAGATGTGTATAAGAGACAGGGAGAGTACAGTCATACGATTGACGCGAAGGGAAGATTGATCATACCGTCCAAGTTCAGAGAACAGCTGGGAGAAGAGTTCGTACTGACGAAGGGATTGGACGGATGCCTTTCCATTTACCCAAACGACGAATGGGCTGCCTTTGAAGAGAAGCTGAGAGCCTTACCACTTACAAACAAAAACGCCAGAACTTTTTCCCGTTTCTTTGTAGCAGGTGCTACGTCATGTGAACTGGACAAGCAGGGGAGGATTCTCGTACCGGCAACGCTGCGGGAATTTGCTGGTCTGGAAAAAGATGTAGTCCTTACCGGAAATATCAACCGGATTGAAATCTGGAGCAAGGAAAAATGGAACGAAAACAGCAATTATGATGATATGGATGCCATCGCCGAATCAATGGAAGAGATGGGCATTGTGATCTGATCTGTTTCGTTGGGATACAGGAGATGACCATGGAATTTTCGCATACATCAGTATTACTGAATGAAACCATTGAAAACCTTAAGATAAAACCGGACGGAATCTACGTGGACGGGACGTTGGGAGGCGCTGGACATTCCAGTCATATATGTGAGCGCTTATCTGCCACGGGGAGATTAATAGGCATAGATCAGGACGAAGCTGCGATAGCTGCTGCGGGTAAACGCCTGGAACCATTTCAGAACCAGGTCACGATTATCCGCAGCAATTATTGCGATATGGTTCCGCGTCTTGCCGAAATCGGAGTCACCGGGGTAGACGGAATCCTGCTGGATCTTGGAGTTTCATCCTATCAGCTGGATAATGCAGAGCGTGGATTCACATACCGTGAGGATGTTCCGCTGGATATGCGGATGGATCAAAGAAATGCTCTTTCCGCGTACGAAGTCGTGAACGATTACAGTGAAGAGAATCTTTCGCGTATTCTCCATGAATATGGAGAAGAGCGTTTTGCAAGAAAAATTGCACACAATATATGCGTAAGCCGGCAGCAGGCGCCGATTCGAACAACTGGGGAGTTAATCGAAATCATCAAGCGCTCGATTCCGGCAAAAATAAGGGCGACGGGCGGCCATCCGGCCAAGAGAACCTTTCAGGCAATCCGTATCGAAGTGAACCAGGAACTTACCGTTCTGTCGGAGTCACTGGACGGCATGATTGATCTCTTAAATGACGGTGGAAGACTTTGTGTCATCACCTTTCATTCTCTGGAAGACCGTATCGTAAAAAACATTTTCAGAAAAAACGAGCATCCATGTACGTGTCCGCCGGAATTTCCGGTCTGCGTATGCGGAAAGAAGTCCAAGGGAACCGTAGTAACTCGGAAACCGATCTTGCCGGGAGAAGAGGAAATGGAAACAAATCCCCGTTCCAAGAGCGCAAAACTGCGCGTCTTTGAACGAAAAGTGTGACGGCTCGGCACGAAGGAGACAGAGAAGTTATGGCCAGACGGGCAGATGGAAGGGTAAATTCGACAGATAGAACGAAACGTTATACGCCAGATACGTTTGAGGACGGAAGTGCGGTACGGCGTCTTGCAGCACAGCCGCAGGAAGCACCAAAAGAAGCACGGCCTCTGAAATCGGGTGTGAGCAGCCAGACAAGAAGAAACCGGGCACGGGCGACACAGATCAGCGCGGGCTACGCTGTTTTTCTTGCCATTGTCTGCACACTGTGTATCGCGGCGTGTGTTGCGTATGTCAAGTTGCAGACCGTGGTTACCACGCAGGCGGAAGACATTACCAGCAAAGAAAAAGAATTGAGCGATCTGAAGGCGGACAATGACGCCTATTACAATACAACGGTTGCCTCCGAAGATCTTGAGGCAGTCAAAGAAGCAGCACAGAACCGGCTCGGCATGAAATATGCAGATGAGTCCCAGGTAATTTATTTCAATGATTCAGAAAACAGCTATGTGAGACAGTATCAGGATGTTCCGGATGCGAAATAGGTGAAAACGTGAGTAAACAGAAACAGAATAAAAAACGAAGCGGGGCATTCCGGAGACGGAAGACAAGTGGGCGTATGAGTAGAAAACTGGTAGCACTCTTTTTGGGAGTGATGCTGGTTTTTGTTGCTTTAGCGATTGACATTACGTATGTGAATGCCACAAAGGGAGAAAAATACGAAAGACAGGTTTTAAGCCAGACGCAGCAGTCCTACGACAGCAGGACAATTCCATTCCAGCGGGGAAGTATCACCGACCGGAACGGAACGATTCTGGCAACGAGTGAGAAGGTTTACAACGTTATTCTCGACTGTAAACTTGCCAATACGACGGTAAAAGATGAAGAAAAGAACGATACCCATCCGTACGTCGATCCGACCGTAGCAGCACTGGTCGAATACTTCGGACTCGACGAGACGGATATCCGGGATCGTCTGACCGGCGAAACGACAAAAGAAAGCCAGTACCAGGTTCTCGCCAGAGAGGTCTCGATGGACGCGAAAAAAGCGTTTGAGACCTATGTGGACGAGTACGCGGACAAAAAGAACAAGGAGCTCGATGAGAACGAGCAGGCGGAAAAAGCATACCGTGCCAACATCCGCGGCGTCTGGTTTGAGGAATCCTACCACAGAACGTATCCGTTAAATTCACTTGCCTGCGATCTGATCGGCTTTACGTATTCAGGAGACACGGCAGACTGGGGAATCGAAGGGTATTATTCCAGTATCTTAAATGGCGTGAATGGCCGCCAGTTCGGCTATTACAACGAAGATGCGGATATGGAACAGACGATCATCGAGGCGCAGCCGGGCAAAAACGTGGTTACGACGATTGATGTAAATATTCAGAAGATCATCCGCACGGCGATCGAGAATTACAATGAGCGGATTCATGTCCAGAACGGCGCGGACGAATCGGACACTGGGACGAACCGTCAGACAAAAGCAGCAAAGAATATCGGCGTTGTCGTGATGGATCCGAACAATGGAGAGATTCTTGGTATGGATTCTTCCGACTGGTATGACCTGAACAATCCAAGAGATCTGACACCGTTCTATTCGCAGGAAGAAATTGATGCGATGAACGATAACGAGACAATGGAGGCTTTGAGTGCCATCTGGAAAAACTACTGTATTTCCGATGCATACGAGCCAGGTTCCACGGCAAAACCGATGAACGTGGCGGCGGCATATTCCCTCGATGGAATCGATGATGATACCCTGTTTGACTGTGAGGGGTTTGAGACGATTGCAGGGCAGATGATCCGCTGCGGAGCTTATCCGGGAACACATGGCGTACAGACACCGGCCGATGTACTGAAAAACTCCTGCAACGCTGGTATGATGCAGATCGGACAGAAGATGGGAGCAGCGGAATTTCTCCGCTATCAGGATATTTTCGGTTTCGGCAGTCTGACGGGAATTGACCTGCCGGGTGAGGCGTACGGCCTGGTTCACACGGAGGATACCATGGGACCGACCGAGCTTGCAACGAGTACATTCGGACAGGGCTACACCGTGACGATGGTACAGCAGGCAGCTGCGTTTTCCGCCCTGATCAACGGAGGCAATTATTACCAGCCGCATGTGATGAAGACGATCACGGACAGCACAGGAGCCGTTGTTGAGAGCAATGAGCCGAATCTGGTGCGTCAGACGGTTTCCGCGGAAATCAGCGATAAAATGAGAAGTTTCCTCCAGGGAGTCGTGACCGATGGAAGCGGCCAGAGTGCAAAGGTTGCCGGTTACACGATGGGAGGAAAAACAGGTACCGCACAGAAGTATCCGCGAGGCAATGGAAAATATCTTGTTTCCTTTATCGGATTTGCACCGGTAGAAAACCCGAAAGCTGTTGTTTACGCGATTGTGGACGAGCCGGATGTAGAAAATCAGGCGAACAGTGTGCTGGCACAGGAGATCGTAAAAGAGATCTACACAGAACTGCTGCCGTATTTGAACGTATTCCCGGATGATACGGACGGTGTGACGGGCGAAGGCTCCGAGACCGGAACGGATGATCCAAACGTAGCGGCACCGGTACAGGAAGACGATACGGAAAACAGTGCTGAAAACAGCAATATCGAGAACGGCGGTTTGACAAATGCCGAGCTGGATCTCATCAATGAAGAGTAAAAAAACATAAAAAACAAAAGACATAACCCCATAGCAGTTTCCATATAGTGTTATCATAATGGATTCGGCTATGGGGTATTCTATGCGTAAAAACAAAACGTATCACCGGAAAAAGACGGTTCTTCTGTGGGTACTCTGCATGGGAATGATGGTCGGACTTGCCGGGCGGCTGGTGTATCTGTGTGTGTTCCGGTCCGTCTATTATTCCGAGAAGGCGGATGATCTGCACGAGCGGGAGCGCGGGATCAAGGCGGCGCGCGGCCGGATTCTTGATGCAAACGGGGAAGTTCTCGCGGCAAACCGCACGGTCTGTACGATTTCCGTGATCCACAGCCAGATCGAGGAGCCGGAGGCGGTGATTGCGATGCTGGTAAAAGAGCTTGGAATTTCGGAGGAGACGGCGCGGAAACGCGTGGAGAAGCGGTCTTCAATCGAGCGTGTCAAGACGAATGTGGACAAGAAGACGGGTGATACCATCCGGTCGTACGGATACGCGGGGGTAAAAGTGGATGAGGATTTCAAGCGGTATTACCCCAAAGGGAAGCTGGCGTCGCGCGTTATCGGCTTCACCGGAGGCGATAATCAGGGAATCATCGGACTGGAGGTGGAATATGAGGAAATTTTAAAAGGAATCAACGGAAAAATCCTGACGACAACGGATGCGCGCGGGATTGAGCAGAACGGCATCGGGGAGAGCCGCCAGGAGCCGGTGGCGGGAAGGGACTTAAAGGTCAGTCTGGATGTCAATATCCAGGCGTACTGCCAGCAGGCAGCGGAAAAGGCGATGGCAGAAAAACAGGCGGACAGCGTCTCGATTCTTCTTATGAATCCGCAGAACGGAGAAATCTATGCCTGTGTCAATGTGCCGGAGTTCGACCTCAACGATCCGTTCATGCTGCAGCAGGATACAACGGGACTTTCGGAAAAAGAAATTCAGGATCTGCTGAACCAGATGTGGCGGAATGCCTGCATCAACGATACGTACGAGCCGGGATCTACCTTTAAGATCATCACGATGTCGGCGGGACTTTCGGAGGGCGTTGTGTCGCCGAACGATTCGTTTTTCTGTCCCGGCTACAAAATCGTGGAGGACCGCCGGATCCACTGCCACAAGCGGACGGGACACGGAGCCGAAAACTTCGTGCAGGGCGCGCAGAACTCGTGCAACCCGGTGTTCATTGAAGTGGGGCTGCGGCTCGGTGTGGAAAAGTTCTGTGATTACTTCCGGAATTTCGGTCTGATGGAAAAGACGGAGATCGATCTGCCGGGCGAGGCATCGACGATTATGCACAAGGAGGAAAACATCGGAGAGGTTGAGCTTGCGACGATGGCATTCGGCCAGTCTTTCCAGATCACGCCGATCCGCCTGGCGGCGACGGTCTCTGCGCTCGTCAACGGTGGAAAAATGGTGACGCCGCATGTCGCAACGGATGTGCTTGATGAAGAAGGAAATGTCGTAAAGCATCTGAAATTTCCGGAAAAAGAAGGGGTTCTTTCGGAAGAAACTTCCAGGACGGTGCGCGAAATTCTGGAAAGCGTCGTTTCAGAAGGGTCTGGAAAGAATGCGTACCTCGAGGGATATTCCATCGGCGGAAAGACGGCAACCTCGCAGACACTTCCGCGGAGCGCCAACCGCTATATTTCCTCATTCCTCGGCTTCACCCCGGCGGAGCATCCGACGGTGCTGGGGCTTTGCATTATCCGCAATCCGCAGGGCGTCTACTACGGCGGAACGATCTGCGCGCCGGTGATCCGCGATATCTTTTCCAATGTACTTCCGTATCTCGGTATTGGACACAATTCTTAGGAAACCTGAGAATTGTGTCCTTCGCAGCCCTCATTTAAAGTTTTGCTTCGCAAAAGGAGGGCTGCTCACACTTGAATCACTTTCTTACGCAGCGAAACAGCAAGTGTTTCACTGCTGAGCGAACCGTAACTTGGATTATAAAAGAAGGTTGCGAAACAGAACAAAAAGCTATATACTGAATAGGCTGGAGAAAATATTTTGACATGCCTGTTCCGTACACAATCCGTACAAAAAGGAAGAGGTGCGTCTATGAAAAGAGAAATGATCCTGCCGGTTCTTCTTTCCTTTGGCATCAGCCTGGCGCTGGGGCCGGTTCTGATCCCGTTTCTGCGAAAAGTCAAAGCGGGGCAGAAGGAGCGGGAAGAGGGTGTGCCGAGCCACCAGAAAAAAGCGGGAACCCCGACGATGGGCGGCGTGATGTTTCTGGCGGCGTTTACCGCAGTTTCCCTCCTTTTCCGGAAAGAGGGAGCGGAAGTGGTTCCGGTGCTGTTTCTGACGCTTGGTTTTGGCCTGATCGGCTTTCTCGATGACTATCTGAAAGTCGTGCTGCACCGCAGCGACGGGCTGTACCCGAAGCAGAAAATGGCACTGCAGGCAGTGATTACAGCAGTCTTTCTGTGGTATTTGGCGCGTTTTTCCGGAATTTCCCTCCGGATGCGCATTCCGTTCCTTCCAGGCAAAGAGCTGGACGCAGGGATTTTTACGATTCCGTTTCTCGCCTTTGTGATTCTTGGAACGGTCAACGGTGTCAACTTTACCGACGGCCTTGACGGGCTGGCGGCGAGTGTGACGATTTTAAATGCTGTTTTCTTTTCCGTGGCATCGATCGGCCTCGGAAACGGTGTTTCCCCGTCCTCGCTTGCGGTTATCGGGAGTCTGCTGGGTTTTCTGGTATTCAATGTATTTCCTGCCCGCGTCTTTATGGGCGATACAGGAAGTCTGGCACTCGGCGGTTTCGTCTCGGGAATGGCGTGTTTCTTACGTCTCCCCTTATTTCTGCCGCTTGTGGGATTCATTTATATGATGGAGATTCTCTCTGTGATCCTGCAGGTGTCATTCTTCAAACTGACGAAGGGAAAACGGATCTTCAAGATGACGCCGATCCATCACCATTTCGAGCTGATGGGCTGGTCGGAGACACAGATTGTGACGGTGTTTGCTACAATCACAGCGATATTATGCCTGATCGCATTGATGGGGCTTTAAAATATGGAGGTAATCAAACATGATTTTCGCAGGAAAAAAAGTACTGGTTTTCGGAACCGGAAAGAGTGGAATTGCAGCGGAGGATCTGCTGCACAAGAAAGGTGCTTCTGTCGTTCTTTACGATGGAAATGACAAACTCGAAAAAGAAGAAATCTTAAAAAAATTAGAGAGCCGTGACAGCGTGGAAGTTGTCTTAGGCGAGCTCCCGGAGGAGATGCTCGACAGCCTTGATCTTGTCGTTTTAAGCCCGGGCGTTCCGACGGATCTGCCGGTTGTCCTTAAAATGAAAGAAAAAGAGATCCCGGTCATCGGTGAAGTGGAGCTGGCGTATCAGGTAAGCCGCGGAAAAGTGCTTGCGATTACCGGTACCAACGGAAAGACCACCACAACATCGCTGCTCGGCGAGATCATGAAAACATATCAGCCGGAAGTAAAAGTGGTCGGAAACATCGGAACCCCGTACACATCCGCAGCACTCGACACGACAGATGATACCGTAACGGTTGCCGAGATCAGCAGCTTCCAGCTGGAAACCATCAAAGAGTTCCATCCGGCGGCAAGTGCGATCACAAACATTACCGAGGATCATCTGAACCGCCATCACACGATGGAAGAGTATATCCGCGTGAAAGAGTGTATCACCGAAAATCAGACGATGGATGATCTCTGTGTGCTGAATTATGAGGACGAAATCCTGCGCCCGTTCGGCGAAAAACTGATGGCAGAGAAGAAAGTACAGGTGATGTACTTCTCGAGTCTGCGTGCGTTAAAGGACGGCATCTATTATCAGGACGGCGAAATCCGCATTGCAAAGAACGGCGAGACGGAGCTTCTGACCAGAACCGACGACTTAAAACTGCTCGGCTTACATAATTTTGAAAACGTCATGGTTGCTTCTGCGATGGCACTTCATGCAGGCGTGCCGATGGAAACTGTCCGCAAAGTCATTCAGGAGTTTGCAGGGGTAGAGCACCGCATCGAGTATGTCTGCGAGAAGGACGGCGTGGCATATTACAACGATTCCAAGGGAACGAATCCGGATGCGGCCATCAAAGGCATCCAGGCGATGAACCGCCCGACTCTGCTGATCGGCGGCGGCTACGACAAGCAGTCCACCTACGAAGAGTGGATTCAGGCATTCGATGGAAAGGTACGCTTCCTGGTTCTGATCGGAGATACGAAAGAGAAGATCGCAAAAGCGGCAAGAAGCGTCGGATTCAACGACATTATCATGGCAGACAACTTAAAAGAAGCCGTACAGATCTGCCACGACAAGGCAAATGCAGGGGATGCGGTTCTTCTTTCCCCGGCCTGCGCAAGCTGGGATCAGTTTAAGAGCTATGAGCAGCGCGGTGAGCTGTTTAAGGAGTACGTAAGAGCACTGTAAAAATGGTTACTGTTCATTCAGCAGTAAAACACTTGCTGTTTTACTGCGTAAGAACTGTAACTAAAAACGTCATATCAGGAAACTATCCCGCATAAGCTGAAAAAGAGCGAACGGCGGGTGTGGCGCGGATGCGGAAGGAAAAAGAGAAAAAAATAGATGGGACGCTGCTGGTGACGGTATGGATTCTGCTTGGCCTTGGCCTTGTGATTCTGTACAGCGCCAGCGCGTATAACGGCCGGGTCAGATTCCATGACCCGGCTTATTATTTCAAGAAGCAGCTCTTTGCAAGTGCGCTCGGTGTGATCGGTATGTATGCGGTTGCAAAAATAGATTACCGGCGGCTGTTTGCACTGGCACCGTGGTTTTATGCGGCTTCCCTTGCGCTCTCGACGGCGGTGCTCTTTTTCGGAAGTGAGTACAACGGCTCGAAGCGGTGGTTAAAGCTTGGCCCCTTATCGTTCCAGCCCTCGGAATTTGCCAAGATGGCGGTGATTCTCTTCCTGCCCTGGGTGATGGAGCACACGAAAGGCCGGTCCGACAGTCTCTGGTTTATGACAAAGGCGGTGCTGTGCACCCTGCCGATTGCAGCGCTTGTCGGAAGCAATAACTTAAGTACGGCGATTATTTTGCTCGGAATCTGTGCGTTTCTGATCTTTATTTCACATCCGGGCTATCTGCCGTTTCTCGGAATCGGAGGCGCCGGCATCGGGTTTATTGCCGTTTTTCTGATGATGGAGAGCTACCGCCTTGAACGCCTTGCCATTTGGCGCAACCCGGAGGCGTACGAGAAGGGGTTCCAGACCATTCAGGGACTCTATGCGATCGGCAGCGGGAGAATCTTTGGCTGCGGGCTTGGAAAAGGCCTGCAGAAGCTTGGCTTTGTGCCGGAAGCGCAGAATGATATGATCTTTTCGATTATCTGTGAGGAGGGCGGACTGTTCGGCGCCTGCCTGGTGATCGCCGTGTTTGCGGTGTTGATCTGGCGCTTGATGGTCATTTCGATCCATGCGCGGGATCTTGGCGGAGCACTGATTGCGGGCGGAATTATGGGGCATATTGCGCTTCAGGTGATCCTGAACATCGCGGTTGTGACAAATACGATTCCGAATACCGGCATTACGCTGCCTTTTATCAGTTACGGCGGCACCTCCGTGCTGTTTCTGCTCGGCGAGATGGGGCTTGCCCTGTCGGTCTCGAGGGACACCGATTAAAAAGGCGGAAAAGCGCTGCAGAACGGGAACAAAACGGGAGTGTAATGCATACCGTAAAAAGAGAGGCCGGATGGGAGAGAACAGGTGGGAGTATATCAGATTCTCGGCGGAAGGCGGCTTTGCGGAACGGTAACAGTCCAGGGTTCCAAAAATGCCGTTCTTCCCATGATCGCGGCGGCGGTTCTGACAAAAGAGGAGATCGTGCTGGAAGGCTGCCCGAAGATTTCCGATGTGGAGGATATGGCGGAGATTGTAAGAAGCCTTGGCGGAACAGTCTGGTGGGAGAGGAATGCGCTCCACCTGAACTGTGAAAAGATCGAAAAAAGCCGTGTGGAGGGAGCGCTTTCGAAGAGACTGCGCGCCTCTCTTTTGTTTCTGGGAAGTCTTCTTGCAAGAACAGGGGAGGCATACCTTGCAGGGGCCGGCGGCTGCCGGATCGGAAAGCGGCCGACGGACCTGCATCAGAGGGCAATGGAGCTTCTGGGAGCCGAGGTCTTCGAGGAGGACGGCACCATTCGGGCAAAGGCAGATCATCCGAAAGGAGCCGTGCTCTGCTTTCCGAAAAAGAGCGTCGGGGCGACGGAAAATGCGGTTCTTTTTGCTGTCGGAGCGGAAGGTGCAACAAGGCTGGAGCATTGTGCGCGGGAGCCGGAAGTGGTTCATCTCTGCCGGTTTCTTAAGGCCATGGGAGCGGAGATTACCGGCGAGGGGACGGAGCAGATTACCGTTTACGGAAGGCAGGGAAAGAGACTGCTGTCCGGCTGCCGGTATCGTGTTCCGGGTGACCGGATCGCGGCAGGGACGTATCTTCTGATGGGCGCGGCGACGCGGGGGCACCTGACGCTTTCCGGCGCGCCGCTGGACGAAATGGGGGCGGTTCTGTCCCTCTATCAGAAAATAGGTGGACAATATACAAGGAAGAGTGGTACACTGGTAGCAGACAGCAAAAACGTGCAGCATGCTGTTCCGTACGTGGAGACAGAGGAATATCCCGGTTTTCCGACGGATCTGCAGTCGCTGTATCTGGCGGCAGCGATGACGCTGGAAGGAAAGAGCTGTATCTGTGAAAATGTATTTGAGGACCGCCTCCGGACGGCAGAGGAGCTGCAGAAAATGGGCGGTACGCTGCAGATCTGCGGAAAATGGCTGACGGCCGAAAAAAGCCGTCTGCACGGTGCAGAAGTTGTTTCCCAGGATCTTCGGGGCGGCGCGGCACTCGTATCTGCGGCGCTTGCCGCAGAAGGATTTTCCACAATCCGGCAGACAGAACTGATTGAGCGGGGGTATGAACGGTTTCCAGAAACGCTCCGGGAACTCGGAGCCAAGATTATCGTAGAAAAAGAAATATGAGACAGAAAAAAAACAGAAAAAAGAAGAAAAACAGAAAAATACGGATTCTGACCGGGGTGGTGCTTGGCGTCGGCCTTGCAGGTGCCTTGTTTTTTAATGTGTTCAAAATCCGCAATATCCAGGTGGCGGGGAACACCCGGTATACAAAAGATGAAATCAAAGAGATGGTCGCGGACGACAAGTGGATGAAAAACACGGTGCTTCTTACGACGTTTCATTCGAAGGTTGATATGAGCGATATTCCTTTTATGAACTCCGTGGAGTTTACGTTTGTAAGCTATGACACCATCTGCATCCAGGTAAATGAGAAAAAAGTGGTCGGTTATGTCGAGTACGAAGGCCAGAAGGTCTATTTTGACAAGAATGGCATCGTGCTGGAGTGCGTGGACGAGGAGCAGGAAACACCTGCGGAGGGTGAGTCTTCCGACGGAACCGCCTCCGATGGAACGAGTGCGGATGGATCCCTTACGAGTGAGCCGCTTGCATCCGAAAGCGTATCATCCGATGGCACAGCATCCGAAAGCAGTACATCCGACGGTGCGCTCTCGGCGGATACGATTAAAAGTGCACGTGTGACAACGACAGACTTTCAGCCGACCCTTTCCGATGTTCCGCTTGTAACAGGACTTACGTTTGACTATGTGACCGTGAACGAGCAGCTCCCGGTTGAAAAACCGGCAGTTTTCCGCACCATGCTCGCACTTACGAGAATGACGGAGAAATACAATAGCACGCCGGACAGTGTGGAATTTAATGAGAACAGCGAAATTATTCTGCATTACTATGATACCGTGCGGATTCTGCTTGGAACCGATACGGCGTTAGAAGAAAAGATGACGCGCGTAGCAGCAATCCTGCCGAGCCTTTCCGGTCTTTCCGGAGAACTCCATATGGAGGATTACAAGGACGGCGACAGCAGCTTTGTCTTCTCGAAAGATGTATAAGAGGAAAGGAAAGCCGTCAAAAAAAACGCAATAATCCTGAATTTTTTATGAAATACGAAAAAAACAGTTGATTATTTTCCGAAGAAATTATATTATATC
>ERZ1027041.84-NODE-84-length-13117-cov-3.963099_pt1 | contig 13117 bp, 7 predicted proteins | sample MGYA00519436_ERZ1027041 | MGnify/ENA primary metagenome ERZ1027041 (study PRJEB26926, sample SAMN06164425) | human gut metagenome | biome: ENVO:00009003; feature: ENVO:2100002; material: ENVO:00002003 | host: Homo sapiens | place: USA | collected 2012 ... | reverse complement strand
AGGAGAGCGAGGTGTTCGGTACGTTGGGCTGGAGGTTGCCTCCCCAGTTGCCCGAGGGCAGAGCCTTGTGGCCCGAGATGAGGTAGTAGCCGGTCTGTACCTCCGGGATACGGTATACCGGTTTGCCGTTGTCCGTGAGACCTGTTTCGTTGCCGCGCGACGGGAACTTGCGCAGGTACTCCATGTACTTGAAGTTGTTCGACTCGTCGTAGGTGAAGTCGTTGATGCCCGTGCTGGTGGTGTTTACGTGATAGGGCGGCATGACCGTCTGCCACAGACGCGGATCGCGGTTGCGGAACGTCTTGTAGATGTCGCAGTTGGCATAGTCGTAGGGCTCGCCCTCGGTATACGAGTTGTCGGCGCCGTTGTAGTCGTAGTACTTCACCCTGGCGTTGTGGATCGGCAGGCCGTCCTTGGTCAGGTAGAGGTCCACGGTCGATTGGGGCATCTCGAGCGATGCCGAGCCGATGTGCTCGAAGTGGCCCAGACGGTGCATCTTGTAATCCTCGGTATACTTCATGTAGAGAATCACGCCCGGGACACCCTGCAGGTTTTCGGTCGTCCACAACTGGCCCCATCCCTTGCCGGGATAGGTGTCGCCGCCCGACGCGTCACCCGTGTAGAGGGTCGGATAGCGGGACATCAGCTCCTCGGAGAGGCGGACGCACTCCTCGAGCAGTTTCTGCCCGGTGATGTATTCGCCCTCCTCGGCCACGTTGTGGTACTTGCGCCACGTTCCCTCGAACAGGGCGAAGCGGGTGAGGAATGCCTTCACGACATCGCTGTTCAGCGTGTTGGGCTCGGCCAGGTCGTCCTGGATGTTGTTTATGCACCAGATCAGCTCGTTGTAGATCTGGTCGGCCACGTAGAGCCTCGAGTCACGTGCCTTGTAGAGCTCCGGCGACGTGTCGTCGAGCAGATGGTCCACGTAGATGATGTCTCCGTAATTGACCATCAGCGCATAGTGGTTGAAGGCGCGGAAGAAGCGGGCAATGGCATCCAGGCGGAGCCGTTCGCTGTCCGAGCAGACGGGATCCTGAATGTGCTTGAGCATCAGGTTGGCGGCACGGATGAACTCATAGGGCGTGCTGTAGGTGCCGTCCGAGGTCGGAATCGAGACGTTCTGTGCGGCATAGGGGTTGTCCACCGTGCCGGCGCCGTATCCGTAGTTGGTCAGGATGCCCGACCAGATGTCGCGGGTCGAGGTGCCGAGGGCTCCGCTCACGGGATTCGGACCCGAGTAGATCGTAAAGCCGTTGAAGCAGTTGTAGAGCGTCAGCAGATAGGACATGCTGGAGTTGTACGAGGTGAAGGCACTTGCTTCCGTGGTCGTGCCTTCGGGGTAGCGCTCCAGAAACTCGTCGTTGCAGGAGGTGCTGCCCAATGCAAGCGCCCAGATGGCAAGGATATATGCTATTTTTTTCATACGAGTGATCTCTGTTTTTTTGTTACAACGTGAAATTCAGACCGAACGAAACGGTGCGGTAGAGCGGGTAGCTCCACGAGAGGGTCTCGGGATCGATGCCCTTGGGCAGCGAGGTGAACGTGGCGAGGTTCTCGATGCTGACGAACAGACGCAGGTTCGAGACGTGGATCTTGTTCATCCAGCGCTTCGGGAAGGTGTAGGCCAGCGTCAGGTTCTTGATGCGCAGGTACGAGGCGTCGCTGAGCATGTGGTCGTTTGCGCGGCGGTTCGATCCGGAGTTGGCGATCGTACCGCTGTCCGAGCCGTAGATACGCGGCAGCTTGGCGTTCGGATTCACGGGCTGCATGTAGTCGGGGCTGGTCGGGTCGGTGCTGATCGGCTTCCAGTAGTCGGTCGTGCCCTCGAATACGGGATACCACTTGGCGTCGCCGGCGGCGAAGGTGTAGAGCAGCTCGCCCGTGTACATCCAGTCGCGCTTGCCGACTCCCTGCAGCATGACGCTCAGGTCGAATCCGGCGTAACTGATGCCGAAGTTGATGCCGTACTGCAGGCGCGGCAGCGAGTTGCCGATGACGGTCATGTCACCCGGCTCGCTCAGTGTGCTCTTGCCGCTGTTGATGTCGTTCTCGTCGCTGTCCGAATACTGGTGGTCGTTCAGGTTCTTGAACTTGTAGTCTCCCGGGCGGGGGCTGTAGCCCTGCAGCGTCGGAACGCCGTCCACGAGTTCCCAGCTCGACGTGTCCTTGAAGTCCTCGACCGTATAGAACCCGTCGTAGAGGTATCCCCAGATCTCGCCGACATCCATGCCTTCATACAGCGAGCCGAGGCTCTTGCTCGAGTTGAAGTTCAGCTTCATGACCTTCGATTTGTAGTCCCAGAGGTTGAATCCCACGTTGTACTGCACCTTCTCGCCGATGTTGCCGCGCCATCCCAGCTGGAGCTCCCAGCCGCGCGTGCGCATTTTGCCGACGTTCTGGTTCGGGGCTGCGACGCCCAGTACACCCGGCAGATCGACGCCTTCGGAGAGGATGTCCTTCGTGTCGCGCTGGAACCACTCGAACATACCGGTCAGGCGGTTGTTGAACAGCGCGAAGTCCAGACCGACGTTCGACGTGGTGATGGTTTCCCACGTGAAGTTGGCGCTGACGAGGCCCGGCGTGCCGAGCTGTGTCACGTAGTTGGCGTCATCGTTGCCGTTGAGCCATACGGTCGATTTGGTCGAAAGGCCCATCGAGGCGATGTAGTCGTAGTATCCGGCCGAAGCCTGGTTGCCGATCGATCCGTAGGAGAAGCGCGGCTTGAGCTGGTTGAGCCACTTGCGTGTGCCCGACATGAAGTTCTCTTCGGCGACGTTCCATGCCATCGAGAACGAGGGGAAGAAGGCGAATCGGCTGTCCTTCGGGAACTTCGACGAGCCGTCGTAACGGCCGCTGACTTCGAGGATGTACTTGCCTTTGTAGTCGTAGTTGAAACGGAAGAATCCGCTTCGGATGCCGAAGTCCGCATAGGAGTCGCTCACGGTGACCTTGCCCTGTGCGTTGCCCATCGACGGGATGTCGATCAGCGCCTGCTCCTCGGCCTGCGTGTTGTAGTACTTGTAGTCGTAGTCCTCCTGCGAGAAGCCGGCCATCAGCGAGAAGTGGTGGTCCTGAGCCACGTCGATCTTGTAGGTGGCGTAGGCGTTGAACGAGTTGCGCGTGTCGAAGAAGTGACGGGCGATGTAGTAGTCCTTCGAGGGGATGGTTTTCGTGGTCTCCTGGATGTCGGTGGCCTGCCACATGCCCGAGAAGTAGGTGAAGTCGGTCATCTGCTTCTGGTAGGTGTACTCGAAGACGGCCTCGAGGCCCTTCACCGGGCGGAACGTCGAGCGGAACAGGAAGCGCGGCGTGTCGATGGTAGTGCGCCGGGCGTTGCTGTTGTCGATGATGGCGCGCGGGGTGAGGATCGTATATCCGTTCGGGTCGGTGCCGTCCGGGAGGAAGTTCATCAGACGGGTCGAGTAGAGCCAGCCGCCCGATTCGTCGTTCAGGTAGCGGCGCTGCTGCTGCGAGTAGGAGAAGTCTGCCTCCTGGGTGAACCACTTGGTGATGTCGGCCCCGATGTATCCCGAGAACGACATGCGGGTGTAGAGGTCCTTGTCGCCGACAAACGGTCCGTTTTCACGGTAGCTGTTGCCCGACATGCGGAAGCGGATGTGCTCCGTGGCGCCGCTGACCGAAAGGTTGTGGTTCTGCGAGAAACCGGTCTCCATCATGCGGTCGTAGATGTCCTTCTGCGAGAGGTAGTAGCGCTTGCTGTCCTCGTTGGCCACGAAGATGCCGTTGCTCTGGAGCGTTCCCAGCCCCTCGAGGGCAGCTCGGTCGGAGTTGTAGAGGTTGAGGTATTCGAGCCACTTGTCGATGTTCTGGCCTGCGGCGGCATAGGAATTCGAGTTGAAGGCCTCCTTGTAGATGGGCAGGTAGGTGTCCAGCCGTGTCTGCTCGGGTGTGCCGATGGCGTTGATGATGCCGAAGTTGTTGCTGTAGTTGGCTGTGATGCGCTCGTTGTTTTTCGGGCGCTTGGTGGTAATCAGCACGACGCCGGCGGCGGCGCGTGCTCCGTAGATGGCCGACGAGGAGGCATCCTTGAGCACCGTCACCGACTCGATGTCGTTCGGGTTGAGTGCGTCAATGTCACCTTCGACGTTGTCGATCAGGATGAGCGGAGAGAGGCTGGAGGTCCCGGTCGTGCTGCCCGAGAAGGTGGCCGATCCGCGGATCTGGATCGCCTTGCCGGTCTGGCCGGGGGTGTTGCCGCTGCTCGACGAGATCATCAGGCCCGGGACGGCACCCTGGAGTGCGGCTGCGACGTTTGGCTGCGGACGGTCGCCGAGCACCTCGTCCATCTTGACCGTGGCGACGGCGCCCGAAAGGTTGGCCTTTTTCTGCACGCCGTAACCCACGACAACCACGGCGTCGATGTCGAGCGCCTCTTCGAGGGTGACGACCATGCCCTGCGAGGCGGGGAGGGTCTGCGGCTTGTAGCCTACATACGAGAATTCGAGCGTGGCCTTTTCGGTGACGGTCAGGGTGAAGCCGCCGTTGAGGTCGGTCGTGATACCGTTTGCGGTGCCGGTTTCGAAGACGGTGGCGCCGATGATCGGCTGGCCGTTCGTGTCGATGACCTTGCCCGAAATCTCGATCGTCTTGGAATCCTGGGTTTCTGCTACGGGAGCGGGCGACTCAGCTGCGGTTGCTGAATTACCCCCCCCATGCTGGCAGAAACGAACATAGCCGAAGCTAAAAAGAAGAAGTGGAGAATTGTTCGTCTCATAGACATTTAGGTTTAGGTTTCTTATTCGGGATCGATTTTCCATCTGGGGAAGGTAACAAGATGAAAAATCTCGAATTGTAACGCAATATAATAAAAAAATAGCATACATAAAGACTATTGTCGGAATTTTTTAATGAAATAACCTTGTACCTGTTTGATGTCTCCTCGAGCCCGTATCCTGCCCCCTGCAAAACCCTCTATCCGGGATCCGGCAGAATGCAGGATGCAGGGGCAACTTCTGCGTATTATGAAGGTTGAGTTGCGGTGCGGCTGTCCATTCTGTTTTTCGCATCGTATGTTCGGTCCTTTTGTTTCGGAACGGGCGGAAGACGGAACGGGGACTGCTCCTGAAAACGCAGAAATAAAAAAACAGGGACCGCCTTTGGACGGTCCCTGTTCTGTTTCTCAAAGATACCTACAGGCTCTCTTCGAGACGTTCGATTCGTGCCCCGAGGGCGTTGAGCCGTCCGTCGATGTTCTTGTAGCCGCGGTCGATCTGGTCGATGTTCTGGATCGTGGAGACCCCTTCGGCCGACATGGCGGCGATGAGCAGTGCCACGCCGGCGCGGATGTCGGGCGAGGTCATGCGCGTGGCGCGGAGCCGCAGCCGGTGGTCGTGTCCGATGACCGTGGCGCGGTGGGGGTCGCAGAGGATGATCTGCGCGCCCATGTCGATGAGTTTATCGACGAAGAAGAGACGGCTTTCGAACATCTTCTGGTGGATCAGCACGGCTCCCTTGGCCTGTGTGGCCACGACCAGGAAGATCGACAGCAGGTCGGGCGTGAGGCCCGGCCAGGGGGCGTCGGCGATGGTCATGATCGAGCCGTCGAGGAAGGTCTCGATGCTGTAGTGGTCCTGTTCGGGGATGTAGATGTCGTCGCCGCGCTGTTCGAAGCGGATGCCCATGCGGGCGAACTGGGCGGGAATGATGCCCAGGTTCTCGTAGGACACGTTGCGGATGGTCAGCTCCGATTGGTTCATGGCGGCCATGCCGATGAAGCTGCCCACCTCGATCATGTCGGGCAGCAGCGTGTGGTCCGTGCCGCCGAGCGACTCGACGCCCTCGATGGTCAGCAGGTTCGAGGCGATGCCCGAGATGCGGGCGCCCATGCGGTTGAGCATGCGGCAGAGCTGCTGCACGTAGGGTTCGCAGGCGGCGTTGTAGATTGTGGTCGTGCCCCGGGCCAGCACGGCGGCCATGATGATGTTGGCCGTGCCTGTTACGGAGGCCTCGTCGAGGAGCATGTAGGTGCCCTTCAACTCCCGGCCCTCGACCATGAAGAAATCGTCGGCGACATCGAAGTTGAACTTCGCACCGAGCTTCTGGAAACCGAGGAAGTGGGTGTCGAGGCGCCGGCGTCCGATCTTGTCGCCGCCCGGCTTGGGAATGTAGCCCACGCCGAAGCGGGCCAGCATCGGGCCGATGAGCATCACCGAGCCGCGCAGGCGCGCGCAACGGCGGCGGTAGTCGTCCGTGCGCAGGTAGTCGAAGTCGATCTCCCGCGCGCGGAACGAATAGGTGTCGTCCGACAGACGGTCCACTTCGACGCCCATTGCCCGGAGCAGCTCGATGAGCTGCATGACATCGAGGATCTGGGGGATGTTGTGCACGGTGACCCGTTCGGGGGTCAGGAGCGTGGCACAGAGGATCTGAAGCGCCTCGTTCTTGGCGCCCTGCGGGGTGATTGACCCGTGGAGGCGGTGGCCTCCTTCGACTTTGAATACTGCCATGGTGTCTCTTTTTTGCGGGCCGCGGAGGGGGCCGCACTATAGACAAAGTTAGCAAGATTTCGTGTTTTGCGCGGGTTTTTGAAATATTTTCGTGAAAAATTTTTGCGGATCGGTTTTTTGTTGTACTTTTGCAATCCGTAAAAATGTCTGAAACAATTAATATTAGATAGCTATGGCAATGAAGAGAACTTACCAGCCGTCGCGTCGCAAGCGGATCAACAAGCATGGTTTCCGTGCTCGTATGGCTACCGCCAACGGTCGCAAGGTGCTGGCTGCGCGCCGCGCAAAGGGTCGTAAGAAGCTGACCGTATCGGACGAGTCGACGTTCAAGTACGCTTAGTCTTCTTGCAGGAAAAATACATGGGTCGGCTTGCTCAAGCCGGCCCTTTTCCGTTTGATGCCATGTTTGCATGTCGAAAGGCCACGGAGGCCGATATTCCGCTGATCCGCTCGCTGGCGGGCGTGGCCTTCCCGGCAACCTACCGGGAGCTGCTCTCGCCCGCACAGCTGGACTACATGATGGAGTGGATGTACTCGGAGCAGAGCCTGCGGGAGCAGTTGCGCGGAGGCCATGTCTTCTATATCGCCTCGTGTGACGGCGAGCCGTGCGGCTATGTCTCCGTCGAGCGGCAGGGCGAACGGCTGTTCCACCTGCAGAAGATCTACGTGCTGCCCCGTTTCCAGGGGTGTGGCGCCGGGGCGTTTCTCTTCCGTACGGCGGTGGCGCATGTCCGGGCTTTGCAGCCGGGTGTCTGCCGTATGGAGCTGAACGTGAATCGCGGTAACCGTGCGCTTTACTTCTACGAGCACATGGGGATGCGCCGTCTGCGCGAGGGCGACTTCCCGATCGGCAACGGCTATTACATGAACGACTATATCATGGGGCTCGACCTCGGGTGAGATTCCGAATGAGGCCCTCTGCGTGGACTCGCCCGCATCAAAAACTATTGCCCCGGCTGCAATCTCTCTGCAACCGGGGCGAAATTCGTTGCGGCCCTCTGCCGGCGTCGGGTTATTTCTCCTCTTCGGACTTGAAGAGGTCCATCTCGCCGCGCTCGACCTTCCCGTGGATGTCGGCCAATTCGGCGATGACGGGCGAGATGAACTCGATCGTGTCGCTGACGGCCGACTTGCCGCCCTCGCCCTTGATGCGGTAGAGCATGGCGGCGTAGAGGGCGCGGAAGCAGAGCTCCGTGTCGCTGATCCCCGGGTTGCCCAGCACGGCGCGCAGGCGCGGCAGCTCGGGTTCGAGCCGTGCGTAGGTCGCACGGTAGTGTTTGCCCGAGGGGAGTTTCATCAGCTGGAGGTGCAGGTCGTGCAGGTCGCGGATCAGGTGCAGCGTGTGTTCCAGGTGTCCCTTCTCGGCCTTGCCCTCCTGCTGCAGGAGGTTGGCCAGGTCGAGGTACCACATCAGGAAGAGGTGTTTCTGCTCCTCGGCGATGTCCTTGCGCGGGGCGATGAGCGTCGAGTAGATCGCCTCGGGGCTGAACTGCAGCGCCCGGAGCAGATCCTCGAGCTGCCAGAGGTAGAGAATGTATTCGGCGATGTTCTCACGCCGCTTGGCTTTGGCTATGTCCATGACGGATGTTGTTTTTCTCTTTTTCCGGTCTCCCTTGCACGCCCTTTTTCCTGCCGGCGGGATCCTTGGTCCTTTCCCGCATGTTGCGTGCCGGGCGGCCCTACTTGATCCAGACCTTGGGCTCGGTGCGGTGCTTGAGGAAGTATTGCTGCGATTTGAGCAGGTTGCGCGACTGGAGCACCATGTTCTTCGTCTCTGTCAGGATCGTCAGATAGAGCATCGAGGCCTTGGTGTTCGACTTCGCCTCATTGATGCGCGTGAGCTCCGACTTGATCGCTTCGGCGATTGCCTCGAAGAGCTGGTCGCGCAGCGTCAGCACCTCCTCGATGTCCGAGAAGTTGCCTTCGCGGAGCATCTGGTTGATGCGGCGGTAGATGGTCTCCACATCGTCGTTGATCGACATCAGGTCGCGGGCCTGCTCCTTCGACAGACCCTCGTGGTTGTTGTCGATGTGCTCGAATGCCGGACGGGTGATGTGCATCAGGGCCTTGGTCATCTCGTTCAGGTAATCGACCACCTGCACGTAGTAGTGGGCCGTATTGACGTCGCCGCCCTGCAGCTTGCGGAGCGTCGGCATCAGCGAGTATTTGCGTTCGCGCGACTGGTAGAAGAGGTCGTTCGACTCCTTGACCATGTCGCGCAGCACCTTGCGGTTCTCCTTGAAGACGGCGATCAGCGTGCGGTCGTAAATCTTCGTGGCGCACTCCATCGTGCGGCAGACCTCGTCGCGCAGGTTGGCGATGATGTCCTCGTTGGTGTCTTCATGCTCCTTGACGATGGCGCTCTCCTTGTCCTTTTTCAGGAAGTTGCTGTGGATGAGCATGTACCCGCACAACAGCGTGATGACGATGAAGGCCGGGGTCCCGCCGTAGATCAGCGCCAGCCCCACCACGAAGGCGATCAGGAATCCGCCCAGCGCGGTGATGAACCACCCGGCCACGACGGTCATGACGCCCGAGATGCGATACACGGCGCTTTCGCGTCCCCAGGCCTTGTCTGCGAGCGACGATCCCATCGCTACCATGAAGCAGACGTAGGTGGTCGAAAGCGGCAGTTTGAGCGACGTGGCCACCGAAATAAGCATGGCGGAGGTCGTGAGGTTCACCGTGGCGCGGATCATGTCGTAGGGGGCGCCGCTGTGCTCGATGTCTTCGTACTGGAAGCGGCTGCTGATCTTGTCCCGGATTCTTTTGGGGATCGTGCGGTCGATCGCGTTGCTTGCATTCAGGGCGGCCCGTACGATGGTGCGCGAGAAGAGCGACGAGCCGTACTGCGTCTCGCTCTCGCCCTGCGTCGAAAGCGAAATTTCGGTTTCGGTGACGTGCATCGCCTTTTTCGAGGTCCAGAGCGTGACGATCATGATGACGCCTGCCGTCATCAGCACCAGGAAATTGGCCGGAACGCTGGCGTTCAGCCCTTCCATCAGAATCGTGCTGTCGCCGGCATGACGGGCGATGCTGTATGCGTCGAATCCGGCTACCGGGACGCCGATGAAGTTCACCAGGTCGTTGCCTGCGAATGCCAGAGCCAGAGCGAAGGTGCCCGAGAGGATCGTAAGTCGCAGAATGTTGATTTTCAGCCGTTGCAGGAAGAAGAGCAGCAGGCTGCCGACGGCCCAGCACAAAAAGAGGGAGAGCAGGATATGCTGGTCGATCCATTCGATCGCGGCGCTTCCGGCGAGCGGGGTTTTGAGTCCTTTGAAGACGGCGAAGTAGAGGATCGCCGTGAAGGAGGCTCCGCACCAGAAGGCACCGAAGCGGCGGAACATCGCCGTATAGCGGAACGAGAAGATCAGACGGGAGATATACATGATTAGGGTGCCGAACGTGAAAGCGATCACTACGGAGAGCAGAATCGCCGAAACGATACCCATCGCGCGGCCCGTGTTGATGAAATGGTTCAGGTCGCCCATGCCGAGGGCCCCGTCGTTGGAGATCTTGTAGATCGAAACGGCGACGGCGGCACCCAACAGGCAGAAGATCAGCGATACGGTCGTCGAAGTCGGGAGCCCCATCGAGTTGTAGAGGTCCAGCAGGATGACGTTGGCGAACATCACGCCCATATAGAGCATCATCACTTCGTGGAAGGAGAAAAGCCCCGGGTTGAACATACCGTTGCGGGCCACTTCCATCATGCCGCTCGAGGTGACCGTACCCAACAGGATGCCGATCGAGGCGACCAGCAGAATGGTCTTCATGGGGGCGGCTTTCGAACCGATGGCCGAGTTGAGGAAATTGACGGCGTCGTTGGAAACGCCCACGAAAAGGCCCGAAACGGCCAGGATTCCCAGAATAACGACGATAACGGTGTAGATTTCGCTCATGTTCGGGATTTTTTACACAAAATTTCAGACAAATTTACATTAAAAATCCGGATGGACCGGTTGTGGCGGTCATTGTTAACATTAAATTAACATGGAGTCTTTTTTACGTGCTTTCGGTTTCGGAGTTTATTATCCGGACGATCCGCACACCCGCACGCCGGGTGTGCGGATCGATATACCGGTACATGCCACGGTCGAAGGTCTGCATACCGGATGCGATGAAATTCTGGAAAAAGCCCTGGAGATGGTCCGTACGGGCGAATACGACCCGGCAGCCGAAAAGTGATTCGCATGCGATGAAGATGAAAAAGAGGGGCCGTCGGCGGCCGAACCGGAAATCGGAGCGGTAAGGTACCCCAAAAGTGCCGTTCGATCCGTCTTTTGCATTTCCGAAATGCGGTTTTAGTAGCCCTCTTTGGGTGTGTAGCGGCCCGAAGCTCCCTTCGTGGAGGGGAGCCAGGGAAAGGGTAGAATTTACAAATGCGGCCTGAGCCGCGAATAGGCGACCGTCGGATAATGGTATCTTGGGACATATGATTACCTTTCGAAACTATGATTCTTGGCAATTTCGGCGTACACAGCGACATAAAAAAGGGTTGTCTAATGCACATAGACAACCCTTTTTTGTAAAAATCCGCCGATTTACTCCTCGTCGGTGTCGGTATAGGCCTTCAGCAGCTTGTCCTGCACGTCCGCCGGAACCTGTTCGTAGGAGGCGAATTTCATCGTGTAGGTCGCGGCACCCGAACTGAGCGAAGAGAGCGTCGTCGAGTAACGGTACAGTTCGGCCAGCGGTACGCGGGCGTTCAGGCGGTCGAAGCCCTTGTCGGACTCCATGCCCATAATCATCGCCCGGCGGTTTTGCAGGTCGCTCATGACGGCGCCCATGTAGTCGCTCGGCGTGAGGACTTCGACGTCGTAGATCGGCTCCATGATCTTCGGTCCCGCGTTGCGGAACGCCTCTTTGAAAGCGTTGCGGGCTGCCAGCTTGAACGAGATCTCGTTCGAATCGACCGGGTGCATCTTGCCGTCATAGACGATGACGCGGATGTCGCGGGCGTAGGAACCCGTCAGCGGACCTTCGTCCATCTTCTCCATGATGCCTTTCAGGATGGCCGGCATGAAGCGGGCGTCGATCGCGCCTCCGACGATCGCCGTATAGAACTGCAGCTTGCCGCCCCAGGGCAGGTCGTACTCTTCCTTGCCCTTGATGTTTACCGCCAGTTCTCCCTTGCCGGGGATCTTGTAGCTCTTGGGTTCGGGCATGCCTTCGGTGTAAGGCTCGATCAACAGGTGCACCTCGCCGAACTGACCCGCGCCTCCCGACTGTTTCTTGTGGCGGTAGTCCGCCTGGGCTACCTTGGTGATGGTTTCGCGGTAGGGGATCTTCGGTGCGATGTAATCGTACTGGAGCTTGTTCTCCGAGGCGATGCGCGAGCGCAGGATGTTCAGGTGATGTTCGCCCTGGCCCTGGATGATGGTCTGTTTGAGCTCCTTGGAGTAGTCCACCAGGATAGTCGGATCTTCGTATTTGGCGTCGTTCAGGAGCTTGCCCAGTTTTTCGTCGTCGGCCTGGTCCTTGGTCTTGATCGCCGCACGGTAGCGGGGTTCGGGGAAGACGATCGGGTCGATCGTGACGGGCGTTCCGGGCGCCGAGAGCGTGTCGTTGGTGCGCGTGCCCTTGAGCTTCACCGTGCAGCCGATGTCGCCGGCGGCCAGTTCGGTGACCTTGATGCGATTCTTGCCCGCGACGGCGAAGAGCTGCGAGAGCTTCTCCTTGTTGCCCGTGCGGGTATTCAGGAGTTCCATGCCTTCGGTGATTTTGCCCCGGATGACGCGCAGGTAGGATATTTCGCCGATGTGCTGTTCGATCTGGCTTTTGAAGATGAACGCTACGGCCGGAGCCGCTTCGTCGGCCCGGATCTCCTCTCCTTCGGTCGAGAGGAAGGCGGGGGCCTTCAGCGGGCCGGGCGCTACGTTGATGATGAACTCCATCAGGCGCTTGGTGCCGATGTCGCGCTTGGCACTGCCGCAGAATACGGGCATGACCGCCCGACGGGATACGCCGATTTTCAGGCCCGAACGGATGTCGTCCTGCGTCAGTGTGCCCTTCTCGAAATAGAGTTCCATCAGGGCGTCGTCGTATTCGGCGGCTGCCTCGACCAGCTCCTTGTTCAGAGCCTGGGCCTTCTCCGCTTCTTCGGCCGGGATGTCGAGCTCTTCGCGGGTGCCGTTCTCATCCTTGAAGCGGTACATTTTCATCAGCAGCACGTCGATGAAAGCATCGAATCCCGGGCCCGGATTGACCGGATACTGGACTACGACGGGCTTCACGCGCGAGGCCGCACGGATGGATTCGAGCGTAGCGTCGAACGACGCCTTGTCCGAATCGAGCTGATTGACGAAAGCGATGAGCGGCTTGTTCAGCACACGGGCGTAACGGGCCTGGATCTCGCTGCCTACTTCCCAGCCGTTCTGGGCGTTGAAGACCATGACGCCCACGTCCGCCACCTTGAAGGCCGAGAAGAGGCTTCCGCAGAAATCGTCCGATCCCGGACAGTCTATGATGTTGAGCTTGCGCTCCATGAATTCGGTGAAGAGGATGGTCGAATAGATCGAGCGCTTGTACTCGTGCTCGATATCCGTGTTGTCCGAGAGCGTGTTGTTCGCCTCTATGCTACCCCTGCGGTCGATGACCTTACCCTCAAAAGCCATCGCTTCGGCAAGGGTAGTTTTTCCCGTGCC
>ERZ1027041.78-NODE-78-length-13496-cov-3.633435_pt1 | contig 13496 bp, 10 predicted proteins | sample MGYA00519436_ERZ1027041 | MGnify/ENA primary metagenome ERZ1027041 (study PRJEB26926, sample SAMN06164425) | human gut metagenome | biome: ENVO:00009003; feature: ENVO:2100002; material: ENVO:00002003 | host: Homo sapiens | place: USA | collected 2012 ... | reverse complement strand
CGTAAGATCGTCGGCAGCGTCAGATGTGTATAAGAGACAGGGTTGTAGGTACCGCCGTAGAGCAGCGGGGAGGCGACGATGTTGTCGCCCCGGGAGGCCAGCGAGAGCACCGTGACGAGGATCGCCGACATGCCCGACGATACGGCCAGGGCCCCCACGGCTCCGTAGAGCGCCGCGATGCGCTCCTCGTAGGCTGTCGTGGTGGGGTTCTGCAGCCGGGTGTAGATGTTGCCGGCTTCGCTCAGCTCGAAGAGCCGGGCGGCATGGTCGCAACTGCGGAAACGGTAGGCGGCCGTGGGACAGATCGCCACGCCGCGGGCTCCGGTCTCCCTGTTCTCGGGCAGCCCGGCATGGACCTGCAGGGTCTCGAATCGGTAATTTTTCGGTTCCATATCTTGTTTCTTTCGGTATCACAAAAAAGTCCGGCTTCGCAGGGAAGCCGGACTCTCTTTCGCACACGACGAAGTTATGCCCGGCCGGAGCGGCTGCGCATCGACATCATCGACATCATCGGCATCGCCTCAGGGAGTTGCCGGAATCCGTATGTTGCGCTTCGCTTCATCATCGGGGAAACTTCTACGACGCAAATATAGAAATTTTTTACAAATACACAGCGCCCGAGGGGCTTTTTTTGCCGCTGCAGACAAAAAAATCCGTTCCCGATGACCGGGAACGGATTCCTTGCATGTGTCGTCCGCCTGGCGGCTATCGCTTCCGGTCGATCCAGTCGATCCCGGCCTGCGTTGCGGCACCCCGGAGGATGGTCTTGCTGAGCATGTAAAGCTCTTCGCGCGAGGTGTTGTTCAGCCGCAGTTCGAACAGCGTTCCGATCAGCTGTTCGGCCAGTGAACGGGAATCGATTTCGGGAGCAGGAGGCCTTCGTTGCGGCATACGTCGAAATCGCGCGTCAGTTCCCTGAACCAGAATTCGCGGTGTTCGTCGTAATACTCGGCGAAGACGATCTTGTGCCGGATGTCCGACAGAAAACTCGGGTCTACCTTGTAAAGGCTGTCCACATAGGTATTGACCAGCCGCAATGTCTTCTGCAGCGCATTTCCGCTGCGCCGTTTGCGGTCGGCGTCGATGTGCTGCCGCTGCTGCCGCGCCATGTCGTTCAGGCAGGCGCTGATCAGGTCGTTCTTGTCGGCGAACATTTCGTAGAGCGTGCGTTTCGAGATGCCCAGCATCTGCGCGATCTCATCCACCCGCACGGCACGAAGGCCGTTGCGGGTGATAAGATCCAACGTAGTGCGGATGATCTCCTCTTTGGTCGCTCCCCGTTTCATCACTTCTCCTCCGTGGTGAGGTCACGGCCTCCTCCGAGAGCCTGATAGAGATTGACCACTCCCTGGATTTCGTCGAACTGGTCGGCGATCTGCGACAACTGGGCCGACAGCAGCGACTGCTGTGCGGTCAGCACCTCGAGGTAGGTTGTCGAGGAGTGCTGCATCAGGAGTTCGGTGCTCTCCACGGCGCGTTCCATGGCCTCGATCTGCTTGATACGCAGATCGGTCTTGGCACGGGCCGTCTGGCACTGCGTCAGGGCGTTGTTCGCCTCGGCCCCGGCGTTGAGCAGCGCCTGCTGGAAGGCCAGCTTCGACTCCTCCTGCTGTGCCTTGGCGATCTTCAGGTTGGCGCGGTTGGCGTTGGCGTTGAAGATCGGCTGGAGCAGCGATCCGGCAGCCGAGAGCAGGAGTTTGCCCGGATTGGTGATGACTCCGGCGTTGTTGGTCCATCCGGCCGATCCGCTCAGCGTGATCGACGGGTAGAGGGCCGAACGGGCGGCGTTCGTGGCGTAGAATGACTGCATGAGGGAGTACTCGGCCTGACGGATGTCGGGACGGTTCGAGAGCATCTGTACCGGTACGCCGACGGCGAGGTTGTCGGGCAGCTGCTGCTCGTCGAGGCGTCCGCGGACGATCTCGTGGGGCACCTCGCCCAGCACGGAGCAGAGGCTGTTCTCGGTCTCGCGGATCGAGTATTCGATGTCGTTGAGCGATGCTACGATGCCGTAGTAGCTGCCTTCGTACTGGGCTACGCCGGCCTCGTTGGTCATGCCGGCGGCCTTCATCTCACGCATCGTGCGGACGCTCTCCTCCCATTTGGCGGCCGTCTCTTTGGTCACCTCGTACTGGCTGTCGAGCATCAGCAGCGTGTAGTAGAGGTTGGCCACCGAGGCGATGAGCTGCGTGCGAACGGCCTGCTGGTACTCCTGGCTCTGCAGGTAGAGCGCCTTGGCCTTGCGCTTGGCGTTGGTCAGGCCTCCGAAGATGTCGATCTGCCAGCTGGCCGTCACGGGAATGCTGTAGGTCTTCGAAGCGGCTCCGTTGTCGAAGCTCGAGATCGTACCCTGGGGTGCGAAGTTGAACGACGGCAGGTAGGCCAGGCGGGCCGACTTGAGCGTGGCCTCGGCCTCCTTGACGCGCCACTGTGCCGACTGGAGGTCGGTGTTGTTCGTCAGTGCCAGGTCGATGAGCGCCTGCAGCTGGGGATCGGTGAACATCTCCTGCCAGGAGATGTCTCCGAGCGTGGTCGAGTCGGCGGTTTCGGCCGTGCCGTAGAGACCGTCGGTCACTACGTCGGGGCGCTGGTAGTTCTTATAGATGCCGCAGCTCGTCATGGCGGCTGCCAGGCAGATAATCAGTATCTTTTTCATGTTTTATTCCTCTTTCTCGTTTTTGGCCTCTTCCACCTCTGCGCGAACGGACCACTGCGGATCGGGATCGAGTTCGAGGGGCTTGACTTTCTCCTGAAGGGTCTGGAAGACGATGAACAGCGTCGGCACGAGGAACAGCAGGGCCAGCGTTCCGACGATCATACCGCCGACGACACCCGTACCGAGGGTCGAGTTACCGTTGGCACCTGCACCTGTCGAGAATACCAGCGGCAACATACCGAGCACGCAGGTGAGCACGGTCATCAGTACCGGACGCAGACGGGCCTTGGCGGCCGATACGGCAGCCTGCGTGAGGCTCATGCCGGCACGGCGGCGGTCGGCGGCGTACTCGGTGATGAGGATGGCGGTCTTCGACAACAGACCGATCAGCATGATGATACCCGTCTGGAGGTAGATGTTGTTCTCGAGCCCCATCACCTTGGCGAAGAGGAACGAACCCATCAGACCGCACGGTACGGCCAGAATCACGGCGAACGGAATCAGGTAGCTCTCGTAGAGGGCGCTCAGGATGAGGTAGATGAACAGCAGGCAGATACCGAAGATGATCAGCGTGTTGCTCGTCGTCTGGGCCTCCTCGCGGGTGATACCGTCGAACTCGTATCCGTAGCCCTTCGGCAGCACCTCGGCGGCGACTTCGCGGATCGCCTGGATGGCGTCGCCCGACGAATAACCGCTGGCGGCCGTACCGTTCACGGCGATCGAACTGTACATGTTGAAGCGGTTCAGCACCTCGGAGCTGTAAACCCTCGTCAGATTTACGAACTGGCCCAGGGGAGCCATCTCGCCGCTGCTCGAACGCACGTAGACGTTGTTGAGCGACTCGGTGTCGAGACGGTATTTCGGATCGGCCTGCATCGTCACATAGTACATTTTCGAGAACCGGTTGATGTTCGAAACATACTGGCCGCCGTAGTAGCCTGCCAGCGTCGAGAGGATCGAGGTCGGCGATATGCCGGCACGCTTGGCCTTCGCCGGGTCGATGTGCACCATGTACTGCGGGAAGTTGATGTTGAACGACGAGTAGGCGCGCTCGATCTCCGGACGCTGGTTCAGAGCCCCGATGAACTGCTGGAAAATCTGGTAGAAGTCGGTCAGTTCACCGCCGGCGCGGTCTTGCAGATACATCGAGAAACCGGAGGTCGAACCGTAACCCGAGATCATCGGCGGAGCCACGGCAAAGATCTGTGCGTTCTTGATATCGGCCGTGCGGGCGTAGATCTGTCCGATGACGGCCTGAACCTCGTCTTCGGGATTTGGACGCTCGTCCCAGTTCTTCAGCTTGACGATACCCATGGCGTAGGAGGAACCTGCAGCCGAGGCGATCATGTTGAAGCCGGCCGTCTCCATGGCATTCTCCACCTGCGGAATGTCCGAGATGCGCGATGCAACCACCTCAAGCACCTTGTAGGTCTCCTCGAGCGAGGTTCCCGGAGGGGTCGTCACGTTCACCATAATCGTACCCTGGTCCTCGTCGGGCACCAGACCCGTCTTGGTCGAGTTCATCAGCAGGACGAGCGCTGCGATGGCGATGGCGAAGGTGGACCACATCAGCCACTTGTGCTTGATGAAGAGCATTACGCCATGCTTGTACTTGTTTACCAGCGTCGAGAAGATCGTGTTGAAGGCCTTGCGGAAGCGGGCGGCGAAGTTGTTCTTCATCTCGCCGTTCTCATCCAGATAGGGCTTCAGCAGCAGGGCGCAGAGGGCCGGCGAGAGCGTCAGGGCGTTGAGTGCCGAGATACCGACGGCGACGGCCATCGTAATACCGAACTGCGTGTAGAACACACCCGACGTACCGCCCATCATGGCCACGGGGATGAACACCGCCATGAAGACCAGCGTCGAAGTGATGATGGCAGACGTAATACCCGACATGGCGTCGATCGTGGCCATGTACGAGGACTTGTAACCGGCGTCGAAGCGCGCCTGCACCGCTTCGACCACAATGATGGCATCATCGACGACCGTACCGATGGCGAGCACCAGAGCGAAGAGCGTCAGCAGGTTGATCGAGAACCCGGCCACGGCCAGGAAGGCGAACGTACCGATCAGCGACACGAGGATCGAGATCGTCGGCACGAGCGTCGAGCGGATATCCTGCAGGAAGACGTATACCACCAGCACCACGAGGATGATGGCCTCGATAAGGGTCTTGATTACCTCGTTGATCGAGGCGAAGAGGAAGTCGTTCACACTGTGCAGGTGTGCGATGGCGATGCCCTTCGGCAGGTCGGCCTCGACTTCGTCGAGCAGTTCGTTGATCTGGTTCACGACCTCCGTGGCGTTCGAGCCTGCGGTCTGGAAGACCATCGTACTGACGCCCGGGTGACCGTTCGTCTTGCCGACGTAGGAGTACGACTCACGGCCCAACTCGATGTCGGCAACATCCTTCAGTCGGAGGATCGTACCATCGTCCTGCGCGAGGATGACGATGTTCTCGAACTCCTCGGGCAGCGTCAGACGGCCCGAGTACTTCATCGTATACTGGAAGGCGTTCTTCGAGTTCTCGCCCAGCGAACCGGTCGAGGCCTCGATGTTCTGCTCGGCCAGCACGGCGGTGATGTCCGAAGGCATGAGCTTGTACTGGGCCATGACGTCGGGCTTGAGCCAGATACGCATCGAATAGTCGGCGCCCAGCGTGAAGGCCTCGCCGACGCCCGGGATACGGACGATACGCGGTTCGATGTTGATCTTCGAGTAGTTGGCCAGGAAGCCTTCGTCGTAGGAGTCATCGGGGCTGTAGAGCGAGAAGATCTTTACCATCGAGGTCTGGCGCTTCATGGTCGTCACACCGATCTGCGTTACCTCCGAGGGAAGCTGTCCGGTAGCCGTAGATACCTTGTTCTGTACGTTCACGGCAGCCATGTCGGGGTCGGTTCCCTGCTTGAAGTAGATACTGATCGAGGCGGAACCGGCGGCAGCGGCCGAGGTGATGTAGGTCATGTCCTCAACGCCGTTGATGGCCTCCTCGAGGGGGACAATCACCGATTTCTGGATGGTTTCGGCGCTTGCACCCGGATACGATGCGCGCACCATGACCGTCGGGGGTGCGATATCGGGGTACTGCTCCACCGGCAGCGAAGCGAGTCCGATGATACCGGCGATGACGATGACGATCGATATGACCGACGCCAGTACAGGGCGTTCGATAAAACTCTTGAGTGTCATAGATTATTCCTCCTTTTCAGTTTTGTTTTGAGCGGCGGCGTCATCGGACTGGGCAGCTTCGTTGTTCTGAGCTGCCTCCTCCTGGCTCGCCTGGGCTGCGGGTGCTGCCTGGTTCTTCGGGATGATCGGCGTGCCTTCGCGCATCAGTCCGACACCTTCGCCGACGATCACCTCACCCGGCGTAAGACCGCTCTTGACGATGTACTCCTGGCCGTTCGAAAGCTTCTCGACCTCAATCATCGACGACGAGGCCTTGCCGTCTACCAGTTTGTAGACATAGATCTTGTCCTGCAATTCGAAGGTTGCCGTCTGCGGGATGACGATGCAGTCCTTGTAGTAGTTCGGCCTGATGATGTTGCCGGTGCTTCCGCTCAGCAGCAGACCGCCTGCGTTGGGGAATGCGGCACGCAGCTGTACGCTGCCCGTCGAGGTGTCTACCACGCCGCTGATCGATTCCACGCGGCCCGACTGGTCGTATACCGATCCGTCGTTAAGTTTGAGCTGTACGCTGGGCATGTTCTTGAGCGTCTCGTCGATCGATCCGTAGCGGCGGGTCAGTTCGAGCAGCTGCTTCGAGGTCATCGAGAAGTAGACGTACATGGTCGAGTTGTCCGATACGGTGGTCAGGGGCTCGGGGATCGAGGCGCTGACCAGTGCACCGACACGGTACGGCAGTGTGCCGACTACGCCGTTCGACGGGGCCTTCACCACGGTATAGGAGAGGTTGTTGGCGGCATTCACGCGCTGCGCCTCTGCCTGTGCGAGCTGCGCCTTGGCCGTGAGCAGGTTGTTCTCGGCCGTCTGGAGGTCGAACTGCGACACGACGTTCTTGGCGAAGAGCTCCTTTTTGCTGTCGTAGGTCAGCTGTGCGGTGGCTACGCTGGCCTCGGCGGCCTCGACGTTGGCTTCAGCCGTGCGGAGCGCAGCCTTGTAGGGAACCTGGTCGATGATGAAGAGGGTCTGACCCTTCGACACCTTCTGGCCTTCGTTCACGCAGAGCTCGGAGATCGTACCCGAAACCTGCGGGTAGATGGCGATGTCCTGACGGCCCCGGATGGTTGCCGAATAGGTGGTCGGAATCTCTCGGTCGGACGTGGCGACGGTAATCACGGCATACTGGCCGGGACCCATTGTCATCGGTGCCTGCTTGCAGGCGACGGCTGCCATGCAGCAAGTCGCGAGGGCTGCTTTCACAAATGTTTGTTTCATAACTCCACTTAAAAAATTATACTAAAAAACTTTTTCAGGTGCAAAAGTACCATAATTTAACGGCCGTGAGGTCTTAATATTGCGAATAGTGTTGGTGTTTTTCAGAACAAAATCGTGCTGTTTTCGTAAAAATGCGCTATTTTTGTTCGAAAAACGAATTATATATGACTGAATATAATCCGATAATGACTACTCCCGACGAGCAGTTCGTAGTCGGCAACACCGATTTACGCTATTTCGAAGAACACTCCTGCCGTACGGAAGGTGGCGTGATTCTCTTCTGCCGCCGGGGCAGTGCGACGGTGACGGTCGATCAGTTGTGCGACCGCATCACGCGCGATACGCTGTTGCTGCTTCTGCCGGGTTCGATCCTGCATTTGAACGAACGCACGGATGATTTTCGTGCGCGTTTCTGCGCTTTTTCGCTCGAACTCTTTTCGGAAGCCGCCTATCGCCTTGATCCCTCCTTTTTCCACGTCCTGCACGAGCATGCGATCATCCGCCTTCCGGCCCGGATCGTTGAGGGGGCGCGCAACTGGTTTCAAATGGCCTCCTACACCTATCGGGATCGCGATAACATTTTCCGCAATACAATTATTCGCAACCGGTTGCAGAACGTCCTGCTGGAGGCTTTCGACAAAACGCGGCGGTTTGCTCCCGATGTGCATCCGCAGTCGGGCACCACGCGCCAGACCGATCTTTTCCAACGTTTCGTGGCTCTTGTGCACGAACATTGCACGGAGCAGCGCGAGGTGGTATTCTATGCCGACCGGCTTTGTATATCGACGCGTTATCTGTCCACGATCATCCGCAGCGTGGCCCACTCGACGGCCAAGGAGTTCATCGACCGCTCGGTGGTCCTCGAGATCAAGATGCTGCTCGAGTCCACGGAACTCTCGGTACAGGAGATTGTCTACCGGCTGCACTTCCCCGACCAGTCTTATCTGGGCCGTTTTTTCAAGAAGCATACGGGGGTGTCGCCTACCGAATTCCGCAATGCAAAAAAGTGAGGCTGCCGACGGATTGCGGCAGCCGCCCATTCAAAACAGGTAAGGAGTATGAAAGTGACGATGTTTGGAACACAGTCCTACGATCGGGAGTCGTTCGATCGGGTTGGTCGGGACTATGGATTCGGAATGGTCTACCACAAGAGCCACCTGAATGCCGACAGCGCGGTGTTGGCCGAGGGGTCGGATGCGGTCTGTATCTTTGTGAACGACGAAGCCGATGCGGCTGCGATTGCGCGTCTGGCCGATCTGGGAGTCCGGCTGATCGCTCTGCGTTGTGCAGGCTTCAATAATGTCGATCTGCGTGCCGCGGAACGCTTTGCGATTCCGGTCGTGCGGGTCCCGGCCTATTCGCCCCATGCCGTGGCCGAGCATGCCGTGGCGCTGCTGCTGGCCCTCAATCGCAAGATCCACCGTGCCTACTGGCGGACGCGTGACGGGAATTTTTCGCTTCACGGGTTGCTGGGCTATGATCTCTGGGGCAAGACGGCCGGCATCGTCGGCACGGGACGGATTGCGCGCTGTCTGATCCGCATCCTGCTGGGTTTCGGAATGCGGGTTCTGGCCTACGATCCCTGTCCCGATGCGGCCTTTGCCGCATCCGTCGGGATTGATTATGTGCCGCTCGACGAATTGTATGCCCGTTCGGATGTCATTTCGCTGCACTGCCCGCTGAACGACTCGACCCGTTACATGATCGGAGACGTGGCGATCGCGCAGATGAAGCCGGGCGTGGTATTGATCAACACGGGCCGCGGACAGTTGATTCATACCGAGGCACTGATCGACGGTCTGAAGGAGGGGCACATTGGTGCCGCGGGGCTGGATGTCTATGAAGAAGAGGCTGCCTACTTCTATGAGGATACGTCGGATCGCATTATGGACGATGATGTACTGGCGAGGCTGTTGTCGTTCCACAACGTGATCGTCACCTCGCACCAGGGTTTCTTCACTCGTGAGGCGCTGGACAATATTGCGCGGACGACGCTGGACAACCTGCGGGAGTTCGCCGAGGGTCATCCCCTGACGAACCGGGTCTATCTTGGTGCGTGAGGCTGGCGGCAGACGATGTAGGTGTAGATGTAGGAGTATGTATTAAAAGGCGGGGCTTTCGCTTTTTTCGGAAGCCCCGCCTTTCCTTTTTGGGCCGTTCGGCCTATCGGGCGAGGATCTCAAAGATCTCGACCGGACCTTCGAGTGCTATTGCGACTGCCTGATCCGCTACATCCATGCGAACGAACGGCTTGTCTGCCGTCGTCCGGGTCACCTCCGAACCGTCGGCCGCCAGCTGGCTGACGGTGACCTTGCCTTCGGCCGGGAGCTTCAGCAGCAGCGTGTACTGCTTCGTGCCCTCCGGAATGCCGAACTTCAGCACGCCCCGGTTTTCGAACGACGTGCCGGGGTTGCGGTCGAAGGCATAGAGCGCCTGTGCGGCATCCTCGGCCTCGATTTCGAATCCGAGCCGCTCCGCGCGGACCGGATTGACCTCGAACGAGCGGACCGACGCCCAGTTGGTCCGGGGAGAATCGAGCCGCTTCAGACGCACGTAGCGGGCGCGGACGGGTTCTCCGCTCCAATTGATGACATATTGCTTCTCGAGTTCGCCGGTCAGAGGCGTCCATGTCTTTCCGTCCTCCGAATACTCGACCACGGCGTGGTCGAAGTAGTCCACGTCGTCCACCGAGTTTCGGCCCTGAAGGATGCGCACCTCCTCCACATCGCGCACACGGCCGAGGTCGGCACCGGTCCAGTCGCCCTCCTTCTGGGCCACCCCCGAGGTGTAGAAGGTCGTCGAGTCGTTGTCGAACATCAGCTTGCTGAGCGTCGTGCGGACGTTGGCGAACGTGCCGATGCCTTTGTACGAGGCGGGTACGTCTCCCGTGAGGCGGGTGAAGAATCCGGCAGACATGTCGTCCATTGCGTTCTCGTAGAAGGGCTGGAGCTTCATCGTTCCCGACTTGTGGGCTTCGTAGTCCTTGCGCTCCTGTTCGGTCATGAGGTTCCCGACGTAGGCGGCCCAGAAGGCTCCGTCGTCGCCGGCCTCGTAGGTCTTGATCAGTTCGAGTGTCTTCCGTCCGCGGGTTCCGAGCTTTCCGAACTCCGTGAGCCACGGGCGCAATTCCCCGAGCAGCGCCTCGTTGCGGCATCCGGCCTCCATCCGTGCCGGCACCTGCTCGATGGCGAGGAACTCGCGCAGCAGTGCGTCGTACTCCTCCTGCGTGTACTCCGCGATGCGGAAGGTGCGGGTCTCCCACGACTCGGCGCGGCGGTATCCGGTCTCCGTGTCGCAGGAGTGGATGGCAAAGGTGCGGTATGCGTCGGCCGCCTCGGGCGTGAGGGCCTCGATGCCGCGCTCCCAGTTGTCGATTGCGTTGTATGCGGCGGTATTCCACGTGTAGTCGGCCACGCCGTAGAGGGCCAGCTTCGAGGCCTCGCCGTGCTCCATCGGGTTGCTCACCACGCCGCAGACCTCCCTGGCCGTGAGCGTCGTGTCGAGCCCGTATACGGGACCCTGCATGACGATGTGGCGGGCGTAGTCCGTCACGGGAAAGTTCCACCAGTAGAAGGCCGGGCGGCGGATGCGCGAATTGACCCACTCCATCGTCTCGCGGGTCATGTCGCTGCACACGACGTCTCCCGTCCAGAAGACGTTCACCGACGGGTCGAGCGTCTTGCCGTAGATGCTCAGGCTGCCCTGCGGCGTGGGGTTGGCCCACAGCCGCGAGTAGTCGGTCGGGCAGACCGTCAGCGGGGCGACGTCGCCCTTGGCGCGCACGAACTCCTCGTTGAGGCGGTTGAGCAGCTCGGTCTGCTTCACGGGATTGGTTCCCTCGCCCGAGATGTCGTCGAAGAAGATGGCGAACGAGCGGACGCCGAGGTCGTACATCATCTCGAACTTGCGGACCAGGTTGTTGTAGTCCTCCTCGTTCCATTTGATGTCCTGTCCGGGGTGGATGGCCCACACGAAGTCCACGCGGTTGCGGTTGCAGGCCTCGACCAGTTCGCGGATCTGCCGCGCCTCCTGCTCGGGATAGGGCAGGCGCCAGTTCGGGCAGCTGTGGTAGGGGTCGTCCTTCGGACCGTAGAGGTAGCAGTTCATCTTGTTGCGGCCGTAGAAATCGATGAGCGAGAGACGCACTTCATGCGACCAGGGGGTTCCGTAGAAACCCTCCACGACGCCGCGCAGCGGCAGGTCGGGATAGTCCGTGACCGTGACGAAGGGCAGCTTCCCCCCGGCGGCCGCGGGGCTCTCAATCAGCTGGCGGAGCGTCTGGATGCCGTAGAAGGCGCCGCGCTCGTCGTATCCCGTGATCCGGATCCCCTGCTTCCCGACTTGCAGGGCGTAGGCTCCCGAGCGGGGCTCGACGCCGCATTTGGCCGCCTGCCGGGCCCCGAAGTCGATCTCGAGCACCGGCCCCTTCTTCGACGGGGTGAGGAAGCCGAGGTCGTCGGCGAACCGGCCCCGGAGATCCTTGATGCGGAGGCCCTGCGTCAGGTCGAGCGTTCGGGAACGGTCTGCCGTTAGGTGGTGGGGCGTCGGGTTGATGACGATGCCCCGGTGGTCCACCCGCTGTCCCGGCACGGCCAGGACATCCTGCGATTCGGAACGTTGCGACGAGAGGTCGAACTCCGTCTCCTGTGCGGCCAGATGGCCGCACAGGAGCAGTCCGGCGGCGAGCGTTGTCAGTAGTTTCGTGTTGTTCATGTCTTTGGTGTAAGATGTTTTTTCGCAGTTATACCATACAAATATACGGTATTAAATCAGATTTCCAATGAAACGGGCTTTTGTCCCTTCTGTTTTTCCGCTGTGAACATCCGCACCTTCCTCTTCCGGGCGCACTCTATGGCCTGGCTCTTTCGCTCGGCTCCAACCCCATCATTTTTGCCTTTCTTTTCGGATTGCTTCTCCTGCACCCGTCCTGCCGTGGCTTCGGTCATGCTCCGGCTTCTGAGTCTGCAAGCAAACTCTCCGTTTCGGTCCCGGCGCTCATCCCCTTTTGTGCGGATCTTGCTGCCGTGCTTATTTGATGCACCGGCTTAAAAAAATGACGAAAAAATTTGGAGATCTCATTCCCTTTGTGTTAATTTGCATTAACAAAATTGTTAAACTTGTTTGTTTGTTCTGATATCATGACCAAACCGCTTCATAATCGGGAGGATGCCATCCTCCGTGCTGCCGAACAGGAGTTTCTTGCCAAGGGCTTCGAAGGGGCTCGGACCACTTCGATTGCCAAGGCGGCAGGTGTTACGCACGCCATGCTCCACTACTATTTTCGCACGAAGGAACAGCTTTTCGAACGGATTCTCGACGAGAAACTGCAACTGATGAGCCAGACCGTGCTTTCGGCCTTTGGGGAACCGGGACTTCCATTGGCCGAACGTCTGCGCAACGGTATCGGACGCCACTTCGATTTTGTGGCGGAGAATCCCGATTTGCCGCGCTTCATCGTCAATGAGGTCTTCGCCCGTCCCGAACGCTACGAGCTGATGCGCCGCCGGATCGGTCCGTTGGCCGGGAATTTGATGCGGGAGATGCAACAGGAACTCGATGCCGCTGCGGCGTGTGGTCAGGCCGAGCCAATCGATGCCCGCATGCTGCTGCTCGATATCATTTCGCTCAACGTCTTCCCGTTCCTTGCCTATCCGTTGATCGAGCCGGTCCTGGGAGATCTGACCGCCGATCGTGCACTCTTTTTCGCCCGACGCCGGGATGAGCATGTTGAGGTTATTCTCCGCCGATTGAACATTCATTGATCATGAAACGTTTTGCAATCTTCTGCTGTGCCCTGTTGATGGCTTCCGGGACCCGGGCGCAGATCACGCTCGACGACTGCCGGCGCTTGGCGCGCGAGCACTATCCCGAAATCCGGCAGTACGATTTGATTCGCCGTACGGCCGACTACACGGTGTCAAATGCCCGCCGGGCCTGGTTGCCTCAGGTTTCGCTCTCGGGACAGGCTACGTGGCAGACCGATGTGCCGGGCTTTCCCGAGCAGATGACCGGGCTGTTTGCCGCGCAGGGACTGGAAATTCCGGGACTGCGCAAGGACCAGTACAAGGTACAGCTGGAGGTGAGCCAGACGCTGTGGGACGGCGGGGCCTCGCGGGCCGATCAGGCGGTTGCCGAGGCCGAGTCGGCCGTCTCGCAGGGGGCCGTGGACGTCGATCTGCATGCACTCGAGGGGCGTGTGGACGACCTCTATTTCGGCATCCTGCTGCTCGACGAACGGATTGCGCAGACGCAGGTCACGATCGGCCTGCTGCGCAGCAACCTCGACAAGGTCCGCGCCCTGCAGCGGGCCGGTGCGGCGATGCCGGCCGACGGCGATGCCGTCGAGGCCGAACTGCTGGCCGCCGGGCAGCAGCTCGGGCAGGTCGAGGCGTCGCGCGACAGCTACCGGCGGATGCTCTCGATCTTCATCGGACGGGAACTG
>ERZ1027041.77-NODE-77-length-13527-cov-12.186015_pt1 | contig 13527 bp, 14 predicted proteins | sample MGYA00519436_ERZ1027041 | MGnify/ENA primary metagenome ERZ1027041 (study PRJEB26926, sample SAMN06164425) | human gut metagenome | biome: ENVO:00009003; feature: ENVO:2100002; material: ENVO:00002003 | host: Homo sapiens | place: USA | collected 2012 ... | reverse complement strand
CCAATTTACTAATGTATTAAAATAATTAAAGGAGACCTAAGCCTCCTTTAATGTCAAGTTTTTTACTCACTCAAAGTACTAAGAAAAAATAAAAACTGACAATTAGTTTGAACTTGCTAAAGTTCAGTTTTTAGATGTAGCTAATGATTTCTGTTCTTCAGTAAGTGCATTATAAACGTTAGTATAAAAAGTTAAAGTTTTGGTATCCTTTCCAGTTAAATCACTAACATTTGTAATAATATCAGTTACTGATTGACTATTTAGTGCTCTAAAATTTGCTAAATTCATACTTTTATCAGCTCCTTCAACACCCCCAAAATAAGTTACAACAGTACTACCTGTATCACAAAGTGCTGTTTTATTAAGATCTTGGTATAAAGAACAATTTGTTAATTTTATTTTACCTACAGATTTGATACTAGATGAATATGAGCTAAAATACCGAGTAAAAGTTACTTGCCCATTTATAACTTCAATTTCAGGGACACTAATAGGAACAGCAGAATCCGTAGTTACTTGATTAAAAAAATATTCTAATGCACATACACTAGTTTCATACTCATTTGTTATTGTTATATTTTTTGGAAAAGATGAGGATAAATAAAATGTGCCCGTACAATATCCTCAACTAGTGGATTGAGGATTAATAAATTCTAGAGTATCAATACTGCCTGCAAAACTAGAAAATGTATATGAACGTTCGGCCATCAGTTTTATCTCATTAATATGTATATTGCTAGCATATTGAAATGTTCTTTCCGCAGCATATAATATATCTGGATTAATATGATCAGATATATCAATAGGATCTTGAAATGAAGCCATATGAAATCAATAATTACAATCTTGTGGAATTTCATATTCAACGTTATCATAATGATCTTTATCCATTTTAGAATTTGAAAATGTTAATCCATAATCATTTAAATTAACCTTTCCTCCACCACCTCCAGAAATCTGTCCTATCTTATCTGCATAGCTTCTAAAGGTATCGGAATCTGATACAGCAACACCTTTAGCTACAATAGCATCTTTAATGGCACTCTTAGTGCCTTCAAGATACTCTAATTTATCAGAAATTGTATTTGCCATATTAGATATATTTAAATTTTACCCCTTTATAAGTGTCTGTTCTTCCTTTAAGACAATCTATAACTCTACTATGAGTATACCCATCTATTGATGTTTCAATTGCATTTTTATATGTTTTAACTAGTAAATCATTAATAAATAGCCCTACAGGTTTACTAATTTTATCAATACATCTATTTATTCTAGTTCCATATGTATTATTATACTTTGCATCACATCATTCTAAATTTTCTACCCTATTATCTGTCTTATTTTCATTTATATGGTTAACATATGGTAGATTGTCAGGATTTGGAATAAATGCTTCTGCTACTAGTCTGTGAACTTTAATAGCTTTAGGTTTATCTAAGCCAGATACTAGAATTACATAATTATAGCCATATTTATCTATATGCTGTTTTAGCTTTTTATGTATTTGTTTTCTGGTTCTTCCAATAGAATCTTTAAAAGTCAATGGGTTACTATATACATCTCCTGTAGAAGATACACTATAGTTAGGATAATTTGTTAATACTCTATTCATTTGGAATTTCACCATTAATTGTATCAAGAGTAGTTGAAATATTACCAATCTGAGCTTGAATTGCTGAGATTTCTCCATCTAACTCTGTCATCTTTGTATTATATGCATCTGTAGTTACATAGTTTGATAACTCACTTTTATCTGCTTTAAGTGCAACTTGATCTTTAGTAGCTAATCCAGATACATCAGGAATCTTATTCTCTACAGCTGTAAGCTCTTCTTTAGTAGCAAAATCACTAGTATCAGGAATTTCTGCTTTAGTTGCATAATTACTTAAATCTACAGATAGTTGCAAACCTTCTCCATTTCTATGTAAAGATAGAGGTTGATTAGCTTGGAATACTTCCATCTTAGAAGTTTCTAACTCCTCAACTTCCCCTTTAAGATTAGTAATCTCAGTATTAATTGGAACAAGCTTAGCATCTATAGATTGATCTACTAAAGGGGGAACTTGATCTTCAATACTTTCTGTTACTTTAGTATCAATTAACTCTTCTGCTTTCTCTTCAGAAATGTAATTACCTTTAGGTTGGAATCTTTCATCTGCTTCAATCTTTGTATAAGAACCAACAGGAAGTTGTCCAGATTCAATACCACATTTCTTACTTACATAAAAAGTTTGTGTATTTTTAGTATTCTTAAGTATAATCATAATTATCTAACTTTTATTGATTCCTCATACTCTTTAGAAGCTTTAATAGCTAATTCTTTATATTCAGCATCCTTATCTAAAGAGACTTCTGATAGATGCTCTAAATCGCAACTTAAAGGACAGATGCATTCAGTAAATGAACTGTATAATTTAATATCCATTCCTTCTTTATAGTTAGTAAGTATATAACCTTCTTCTGGACTAACTACTTTATATTTTTCTTTAATTTCAATTTTCATAATTATTTAATTCGATTTATCCTTCAATTCTTTGAAGCTATTAATGATTTCTGTTCACTTGTTAACTTATCATATGCAGTAGATTTGAATGATATACTTGTATATTTAGCTACAGCAGTACCTATAGAATCTGCAATGTTTTGAAGAGACTCTTCAGATAAGTTTGGAGATTGTGCAAAATAAAGAACTCCTCCTTTAGTTAAACTCTCTCCTAATCCATTTAATCTTCCTACACTAACAAGATTTGGGCAATCGCTGGCAAAAGATGTACAATCTGTAACAAGATGGCAATCTATTTCTGGTGTAGCTGTTAATCTACTACAAGTACTAAACATATAGCTTATATCTGTAATTCCAGTAAAGGTAAAATTACTTGGAATAGTTGTTAGATATAATGCTCTATGAAACATATGATTACAATCTCCTTTAAAGGGAATATTAATCGTTATATTATCTATATTAGTAGCTCCATCAGCTGTCTCTGCAAATGCTCATATAGGATCAACTAAGATAAGATTCTGAAAATTATTCATTACAGAGAAATCATTATTATCTATTTTTACTCCAATAAATAAATAATTTGCACTTACTTCTTTAGTAGTTGTAGGTATTTTAACATTAGATAAAGTAGCACTATGTATTGTTTGACCCCAAAATTGAGATTCACTAAACCATATTCCATATGCTTCATTAAGATTAGTAATCTCCTGGTTATTTAGATCAAAATGAGATGTTTTAAAAAACCCTCCTTTTCTACTTAAATCTCCACTATTTAACTTTACATCTGCATATGTTTGAGCAGAACCTATAATACTACAAAGAGGTACACCATCTATATTAAGGGCTAATTCACTTAAATCAGCAGTAAAACTAATTACTGTAGAAGTAAGGCCAGATCCTCTACCCATTCAGTCCCTTTGTATATCATTTATAGTTCCATCATAACTGCTAAATACATAACTACAAGGATCAACTATTGTAGTGCCTTGAGGAACTGGATTAGCAACTGTAACTATTTGTGGATTACATATAGGCCAGACTTTGGTACTGCCAACATAAATAGCAGTACCTTGTCTGTTACCTACATAAAATGTTTTTAAATCATCTCTAATATTCATATTATTCTACAATTAAATATTGTGTATTAGGATCTTTAGTTGATAAACCATCATATTCTGATTGAGTTAGAACAGTAATAGTATTTATTTGAGGTTGGGTTCCAGTTCCAGATTCAATATAGTTTCCAGCAGGCTGAATACCTAAATCTGATAAACTCTTATTGCCAGATAACTCAACAGAATTAATCTGAGGTTTATTTGTTAACTGAGTATAGTCAGTAGTCCCTCCACCACCAGATATTTCAAGATTACCTTCTCCTAAAATACTTTCACCATTAATAGTCTTTATATTAGTCCCAGAGACTAATTGCTCTTGATAACTATGATAACTAGTATCTGCTGATACTCCAGTTGGAGTAATAGTAGTTTGAACTACAGTATGATTAGCTGTAGTACTTTCAAAATGGAAAGTAGCTTGAATATTTTCTCCTGAAACAAAACATACTTCTGGAGCTGCTATATCACCATAACCTAGAATATTTACATAATAAAGCTCAAATGGTGTTTTATTAGCTATAGCATTCTTAACAGCAGCGAAATCTCCAGAAAGATGAGTAGTGGAATTTATAAATAGAAATGGAATATTAGAGCCACTTTCAATTTCTATATTACCTTCTCCAAGTAAAGACTGACTATTGATTGTTTTGATATTAGTTCCACTTACAAGTAAATCTTGCTTAGTAGCCATCTCTTTATCAAGAGAATCAATCTTATCTCCATCTTCTTCTTGTTTTGTTTTAATAATTGATATATCTGAAGTATTAGTTGCTACTTGAGTAGATAAAGATTCTACCACAGAAGAATCAGCTTTACCAGCAAGTTCTGTTTTTGTTGCATAATCTCCTACAGGCTGTTTAGTAGCAAGCTGCTCATCAACATAAGTCTTATCTGCTTTACCTGCTAAATCTCCAGAAACCTCTGCTTCAGTTACAAAGTTAGAATCATTAGTAAGCTCACTAACTTTAGTTGGAATATCACTCTTTAAAGCATAATCACCAACTGGTTGGTATCCAGATAAATCTACAGATAACTGAGTCTTATCTTCATTAAAAGCTAATGGAGCTTGAGGAGCAAATACTCCTTGTTTTTCCTCAAGTTTGGCATCTACTTCTTCTTTAGTATATCCTTTATTAGTAAGATCAACCTCAGTAGCTTTAACAGTCATATTACCATTATTTACTAAGATTGCATTAATAACTACTAATATACCATTATCTTGGAAATAATAGCCATATAAATCAATAGTTTCAGGATGCTCAATAGTTGCAACAGGAATGACTATAATATCACCTTTATATGTAATCTGGCAGAATAAATAGAAGTCCAGATTAGTTCTAATAAAGTCATAGATATGTTTCTGTCTTACAGGATCATTCTCATCTAAATTAAGTAAGAAATGATTCTCAAAAGCAGAGATTACATTATCTATAATAGATATATTCTTTCCTGCTGTAAGCGTTCCCTGTTTTGAAGCTATCTCTTTATTAATAGCTGTATTTAAAGCATCAATTTCAGCTTTAGTATATTTATCTGCTAATTGTGCATATAGAGGACCATTAACAATACCAGCTTGATTAGTCTCTGTATTATATATTGGAAGTTCAACTGCTTCTCCAGTTTGATTACCAAATACAGGAGCTAAAGTAACTTTAGATGGGACTGATTGAATATTAATGGTAGGTACTATTGAAGCTGCTCCAGATAATTCAGTTCCATTTAAAGATGGTTTGTTACGAATAGTATTATAATCTGCAGAAACAGTATTATCTTCAATTACTATACCATCACCTTGAACAAGTGTATTTTGCTTTCCAGCAGTGGCTTCAGTAATCTCTGCAGTTACCTCTTCTTTAGTTGGATAGTCAGCTAGTTTCTCAGTAATCTGATTATCAACATCTTCAATAGAAGGAATTCCTAATTCTTTAGAAGGAATATTTCCATTTAATTCAACCCCATTGATTTCAGGCTTAAATTGAAGATCTTGATAGTTACTTGATCCTAACTGAGAACCATCCATAACCTTAACTTCATCATCCTTGTCAATAACAATAACTTTAGTCACATTTGACTTATCTATTGTTTCGACTTCAAGGACATTAAGATAAGGAAGAATTGTCTTTTCAGTTTCGTTTGCCATATTATTTTTCTATAAAATATAAATTATTCATTATGTGGTATATAAACAAAATAAGGGGCAAGTAAATTAATACTCGCCCCTCTTTCTGTTATTAAGCACCTACAACGCTTTGGATAGCTTCTGCACTCAACTCATAAGGATATGATTCAGAGTCAGTAGCTAAAGTCAGCGTATAAGCATTCTGATCACCTTTTGCAGTACCAGTAACACCCGTACCAGCGGAAGCGCTTACATAGTCATCTTTTCCTAAGAACCAATATTTGCCATTAGAATCTTCTACAACAACTACAAGTTGTCCAATAGAAAGAGCAGCAATCTCGATTCTTTTCTTAGTCTCCATCTTTGTAAATACAAGAGCAAGCTCATTACTTACATAGTTGGTTCCTGCAGTTTCGTCAACGTTCAATGTTGAGGTTAGAGAACCAGTACCTTTGCGGAATTGGTAATTATACCATTTAGCATCTTCTTCAAGAGTAATAGCTGAGATTTGATTAGTCTCATCATCTACAGTTACACTCTTAACGTTATCGTACTGAGTAATCCATACCTGTTTGATACCACCAAGCGAAGATTCGCAATCCAGGGTAATACCAGCGATAGTTATTAAACAAGCCATATAATTTCAATCTTATTTAAAGTTAAACTCTATTGAAATTAGGCTTTGGCACCAAGAACTACCTCATCAGGGAATGCAACCTGTACGCCAGCGTTAAATTCAATAGCTAATCTAAATTCGCGGAAATCTTGTGAATACCACAATTCAAACTTCTCTTCATCGTTCATCATATCGCAACCATAGAAGAAGTTCTTATCTAACTGACCAGCAACAATCTTATCAGTTCCATTAAGACCATTAACAGCGATTACTTTAACCTGCGAACCAGGAAGCATAATCTCACCGTTAAGATTCTCACCACTATAATGGTAGTAGTTCTTAGCAACTAACTCCTGGATAAATTTACGGAAAGTATCACTGCCAACTAAGATAGAAGCACCATCCAGAACCTTCTCAGGAATAGCGTTATAAACAGCCATAATGTCATCATAAGCAGAAGTACCAGTAATCGTTACATCAACAGTACCAGCAGCATTTTTTAAGATCTTTAACAGACCATCAAAGTACTTCAGGTTATTAGTCTGAGAAGTAGTATCACCTTGCCAGATAGCGGTTTCAATAGCAGCCTTAACGTTCTCAACTACTGCATTTACGAAATCCTCTTCAAAAGGAAGCGTCTTCTGACCAGCAGCTACTCGTACTTGATACTGAGTCCAGTATTTAAGCATCTCTTTATCACAATATGCCATATTGATCTTAATATTACCAGTAGTCAGAATTCTCTGAGAAAGAGTCTGAGTTCCAGCTTCATCCCAACCACAAGCTAGGCCATCGCCAAACTGAATAGCAGTTGATAACAGGTTAAGAGCAGCACTAGTTTTGATGTCAGTTTGAAGATTGAACAACGAAGCACTCTTAGCCTTTAATACAGCCTCTTTTATCAATGGAAGCCTGCGCTGTTCTACGTAACTAGTTAAACTCGTCATTACGGGGTTTGCCATACTTAAAAATTTTTTTAATTGTTATACTTAAATATTTTACCTTTATGCTGTTTATATTTTCCGTTTAATACTCTAAGAATAGAGCTTTTACAGTATCCATCTAAAACAGCATTTTTAATTGAAGGATAAGTTTTAATTATATTTCCTTCTAAATCTAGCATAATGATTGATTTTATACCTTTATTTATATGAGATTCAGACATCTTTTTTCTTGTCTCTGAAGTAAACTCTCTATTTATAGCTATATTTTTAAGTCTTTCTGTAGTTTCAGCATTATATACTCCCGTTTTGTGTTTATTTCAGGGATTACGACCTTTGCAAGATTCTGATATTTTAATAGCTATTTCTGGAGTCATTCCTCCATAACCTCCTGGTTTAAGATTTAAACATCTCTTATCGGTGTTATAACAATCGCCTATAATATCAGCTTCTCTTAAAGCATTATCTTTTGAAGAATCATTAAATTCAATTATAACTTTTCTGTAAGTAACATCTTTAATCTTGCCATATTTACTATAGTAATTAGTAAGAATAGTGCCACTTCCTGCATAGCTATTATTAAATGGATCTTCATCAGTACTATGCTTGCCTATATAGTAAGTGTTTTCCCATCCAGGCATTAAAGGCTGAATTTCATAAATATAATGGTACATTACTCAAACATTCCTTGGATATTTTTAAGCTTTTTATCAATAACAGGATTACCAGTCATTATTGAAGCTTTGCCTTCTATCTGTTCCTCAGCTGAAAATGCAGCACTCATTTTGCTCATCTTTTCAACCGTCTTTTCTGTAGCTTCAGATTTACCCTCTAATTCAGCTACTTTCTTAACAAGCTTATCAACAATGTCATAAAGCTCATTAATTTCGCGATGAATTGCATCAATTGCATCAGTTACAGTTTCTTTGTCACCATCAGTAGCTACTTCAGGATCAACTGGCTCTTCAGCAGTTTCTACCTTGCGTTTCCCACAAGCAGCATCAACTTCTGCTTTAGCTGCTTCTTCTGGATCAACCTCAGCTTTAGGATCAGTTACAGACTCTACTTTACCGTCTTTAACAACAATCGTCTTTCCATCCTCAGTTACATACTCACCATCCTCAGCAGGTTTGTATTCTCCGTTCTCATCCTGAACATACACATCCATACCAGCGCGTAAGTCTTCATCTGAATCCCAAGTAAGTACACCACTTGATGTCTTTAGATCCGTAAAATTAGACAGCATTCTCGCTAACTCCAATTTAATTTTAGTGAATTTACTCATACTTAAATTTAAAATTTTTATGATAGTTTTGTTTACCTTTGCAACATCTTATAATAGCACTATGATCAAATTTATCCTCTCGTTCAGCATCCATCGAAGAATCCCAAGTTTTTATATAAACATCATTCAAATCTGTTTGAATTATACGTTTACTTACTTTTTGCCTGGATTCTTTACTCTGTACAGAACCTAAACGTACTAATCTAAGCTTATCTTTTGTTTCATCGCTTATAATCCTTCCTCTCTGTTTTGCAGACATTTTATTTCTAGATTCGATTGTATGAATCTGTCCTTTATTGCCTCCTCCACCTAATGTAAGATTATAACCATTTGAATAAGTATCAAATAATTTAATATATCTAATTTCTGCTTCATCCAGTTTTGTTCTTAGTAATTCAGCTGTTGAACAGCAAAATACTTGCAGAATATCCCATTTAAAGGAATCAAAACCATAATACTGAATTGCATTATGAAATTTATCATTCTTAGTTCTGTACTTATGTTCTTTTTGTCTGCGACTAAAATCATTAGTCTGCCCAACATATTTTGCACCATTAGTTTGATTGGTTGCTAAGTATATACATCCACTATACATTAACCTCTTTTTAATGTTTAACTCTTTTTATCTTCTTAATCATATTAAGGATCTCTTTTATTTCGTCATATTCATCAGACTTTCTCTCTAAAGTAAATAAACCTTCAATTGAGAACCCTTTAAACTTACCAGCTTTAATTGCATCCCAAATAACTTGATTATCTACTTTATAAGTGGCAAATAAAGAACCATCAGGAACATCCTGGAATTCAACTGGAGATATTCCTCTATTAATATCCTTTACATAGATTTCTTGTAGAGTAATTCCATTTAAATCAGAATCTTCTAAATGTTCAATATTTACATCTGTAGTTCTCTTATCATACAGCATCTTCTCTGCCATTTTACGAAGAGTTTCCTTATCATACTGTATGTAGTATTCTCCGAGTTTCTCATCTCGTCTGAAAATTGGAGTATCACTTAACATTAAGCAAGATGTTACTAAATGCTTATCTTCATCCATCGAGAACTTCTGAGAATTACTAAAAGCAACCCAGTTAACTTGTGTAGCTGGTTTGCTTGTTAAAGCAACATATTCTATTCCATCACAATCATCAGTAATCACTGCCTGAAATAATGGAAGATCATTATAAGTAATTTCCATTTTTATTAATATATAGCACTTTATAAATTTGTAATATTTTTAGAATATCTAATGTAACCTTTTTACTCATATTTTGTAGTTAATAAGAATAAAAAAGTTACATTAAACATTTCTAGAATGAAGCATTAGATTCAGTAACTGCTACCTTAGTTTGAGCTGAAGTAATATCAGATTCAACAACATAACACTTAACTGGATTATTAAGTTCATCAGTCTCTTTATTTCCAAGTAAATTTCGAGTATACTCAACAGGAGCTTGTGTAAGTGCAGATGGAGCGGATACTGAAGATGATACATCACTACCAGATATTTCTTCATTTTCAATATTTTTAATTTGAAGTAATCCCATAGCAATAGCTGCAGCAGCAGCAATACCACCTAATACAGGACCTACTACTGGAATTCCTGCCATAGAGTTATAAGCATTCATTGCTGCAGAAGCGGTATTAAATACGGTAGATATTTTAGCTATAGACTTATAATTTTCCATAGCTTTTTCTCTCTCCTTTAATGACTTCTTGGAATTATTTGCCTCAAATTTATAGTTTTGAGCTACAGCATCACCTAAACTTCCTAATGCAGCAAAACTTCCTTGAACAGCAGCTACAATGTCTTTAATTTCATCTTTTTTAGCAGCCTTTATTTTTTCTCCATTAGCTACAATAGCATTTGCAGCAGCAGTATCATTTGCTTCTCTTTCTGCATTTAATCTTGCATACTCATTATTATACTCTTCTTGAGTTATTAAGCCATTATCAAACGATTCTTTTAAAGTGGTTTGTAATTCTCCAATTCTTTTATTATCTCTTTCGTAGAATCCTAACTGTATTTCAAGTAGCTCATTAGATTGTGTTATTCTATCGTTCTTTTCACTCTTTATATCTCCCGCAGTCTTGTATTCGTTTCCAAGACCTGCATTATGTGTATATGTCTTATTATATTTAGTATCTAACTCAGATTGCCTTTGATCAAAAAATCTATTCTCTCGTTCTCTAAGTTGTTCTAAAGAATTAATTCTATTATTAATTTCTTTACGATACCGCTCGTTCTGATCTTCTAAATATTCTTTATTATATGCATCATTTACTTGTTTAACTCTTTTTAAATATTCCTCTTGAGTTAATTCTTTTTTATCGAGTAGCCATTTTAAATCATTTAATTGTAAGTGATAATTTTCTCTTAAAATTAAATTTTCTCTATCTGTTTCACTTAATAAAGTTTTTTCATTATCAGACCAATATTTATCAATGGCTGCTTTTTTAGTTTTTATTTCATCTTGAAGTTTATCTAAAGCCTGTTTTCTAGCTCTTGCCGCTTCTTCTTCTGCTTTTTTTCTATCTTCAAGAATTTTATTTCCTGTTTTTACAAGATTTTGGTAATCATATAAAGGATCTTTAGTTTCTGCTAAATACTTACTATTGTCTAATAGACTTTCAGAAATTCTTTCTAATTCTAATCTTGCTTCTTTTACATCCTTCCCAGTTACTTTTTTTAAGAATTGTTGTCTAGATAACGTATTTTTAAATAATTCTGAGATTTCCTCTTCTGTTTTACCAAATCTTGTACCTATTGATAGTAAATCTTTATCATAAGCAGTTAGAGCATTCTTAAATGCCTTATCTAGTTTTATAATATTATTCAAGAATATCTTAGCATCATATTCTTCTCAAGCCTTTTCTTGAGTTTCAGTTCTTATTCTATTTAATTCCCTATATGCATCAGTAGCTTTAATTACATTCTCTATTTCATCTTGTAATTCAGGATTTAATTTAATAAGACTCCTATATTCCTCCTTTCAAAATGATTCTTTAGCTTGAGTTCTTAAATTCTCATTCCTTTGTCTAATATTTTCTATTTCATCGCTTGTTAATTTAGCTTCATCTTTTAGTGAAGTAAGTTTATCTATAAGCAAACCAACTGCTACAAGTAGCGCACCAATTCCTGTTGATACTAATGCTGCCTTAAATCCATTCATAGCAGCTGATGTACCAGTTATTGCTACAGATAATGCCTTAAATGATTTTACTCCATTAAGAACACCTTCACCTAAACCCTTTAATCCTCCAATTCCTTGAACTATAGCAATAGCTGCTTGAAGCTTAACCATAGTTTTTTGAAGATTCTCTGTATCTTTTCCAAATAAAGTGAATGCTGCACTAACAGCTGAAACTCCACCTGCAAGACCGCCAGCTACTTGGTTAATACTATCAAAAGCTTTAACTGCATTTACAGTCTTACCTTGCATAGATTCAGTAGCAACACCTAACTTATTTTGAACATTAACAAGTTCTTCAAGCTTTTTAGTATAGTCAGTACTACCAATCTCAAGATCTTCAAGTTCAGCCGTCAAGCCAGCTACTTCTTCTCGTAGCTGCTTGATCGACTTTGAACTGGTTTTAGTATCTACACTAATTACTTTTTTAATTTCTTCAGCCATATTAGTTTATAGTTACGTTTTTAACAGTATCTTCTGTTAGTGTTAAATTCTCTGTATATTTAACTGTTCCTGTTGGTCCGTCAGATACTCTAAATAAAAATTGAACTCCATTTTGAGCATATATTCTATAACTTCCATCATCTCTCATATAAGTGACATTTAAGAAATTATCATTTTCAGTTAGAATCTGATTAACGCCAGAAGGAATACCTCCAGTAGAAGTTTGAAGCTTTCCTGTAATAAGAATAGCTTTATTTGGGTCTGGAGTTTGAGTAAACATACATTGAGGGCCATTTATACTTCCTTGTTTATAAAGACTAAAATAGAAATTCCTTTGGTCATATGTAGTATTCTCATTATATGTAACTGTTAATTCTGTTTCTCCAGGCTGCCCAGATTCAGGTGTAATGCTTACAATTTCATTTGGACTATATCCTCCTAATTCTCAAGGAATATTAGAAGTAACTGTAATCTTTTTAGTCCCAGCTTTATAATCTACAACTGGATCTGAATCATCAAATGATATATATTCACCTAGATTTTGAACTCCAGCTAAATAACTATTAATATCTTGAACTTTAATAAATTCGCATCTAACTGTAGAATCTGAATTAATATCATAAGCATCAATCTTATTAAGTATCCAGTAAGAATCTTCAAAATAATAGAACTGTCTAAGTAAATCATACTTAACATCTAAATCATCCAATCTTACAAAACAAGTAACTTTCTTAGTATTAACATCAAATTGATCATTATAAAATTCACTTCAGAATCTACTATATAAAGTAGATTGTTCTAAATAACTAACTTTATCAATGTATATTTCTCTTGGAACCCCAAAATCTCAAGATGAAGATATAGAATTACTAGAAATAGTGTATCTTATAAATTGTGGTAATATGTTTCTTCTAATAGCTATTTTTTGTCCTGCAGAATTATTTTCACTATTAGTATAGATATAACAAGGTTCTCCATCATTAAGAACTGACATTTCTGTAACATCATCAGTAATCCAATAATAAATAGGATTTCCATTTATATCCTGCATATTAACATCATCATTATAAAATAATAAAGCACTTTTTATCTCTTCAAGACTTTGTTCATTATTATCTAATGTATAAAAACAAGTTTTTGCAAATATATCATTTCCAGGAACATCCCACCATTCTGTAGTCTTACCTTGATCTATAAAATTAGCTCCATATAAATCCTGATCATTAGTCTTTACTTCTGTAGAAGTTCTATTAAATAAACTATATGTAATATTATCATTCATAAATGCAGGTACATAAGCTGTCTCTTA
>ERZ1027041.69-NODE-69-length-13899-cov-4.019359_pt1 | contig 13899 bp, 7 predicted proteins | sample MGYA00519436_ERZ1027041 | MGnify/ENA primary metagenome ERZ1027041 (study PRJEB26926, sample SAMN06164425) | human gut metagenome | biome: ENVO:00009003; feature: ENVO:2100002; material: ENVO:00002003 | host: Homo sapiens | place: USA | collected 2012 ... | reverse complement strand
CCCGCCGCATGGTCGGGGAACTCAAAACCGACAAGTCATGAAGATCATCTGTATCGGACGCAACTACCGGGCCCATGCCGAGGAACTGCACCACGCGACGGGGCTGGCCGAGGAGGGGGCCGAACCGATCTGGTTCCTCAAGCCCGACACGGCCATGCTGCGCAACAACGACCCCTTCTACATTCCGCGCTTCTCGCAGGAGGTGCACTACGAGTGCGAACTCATCGTGCGGATCAACCGCGTGGGCAAGGCCATCTCGGAACGCTTCGCACACCGCTACTACGACGAGGTGGGGGTAGGCATCGACTTCACGGCCCGCGACCTGCAGCGGCAGGCCATCGCCGAGGGACTCCCATGGGAGCGCGCCAAGGCCTTCGACTACTCGGCGGCTCTGCCCCCGAAGTTCCTCCGGCTCGCCGACCTGGGCGGCAACGTGCAGCAGCTCCACTTTGCCCTCGACGTAAACGGCGAACGCCGCCAGACGGGCGACACCTCCCAGATGCTTTTCACGGTGGACCGGCTCATCGCCAGCGTGTCGCAGTACATGACCCTGCGCATGGGCGACCTGCTCTTCACGGGCACTCCGGCCGGTGTGGGACCCGTCCGCCCGGGCGACGAGCTCCGCGCCATGCTCGAGGGGCACGAACTGCTCCGCTTCGACATCCGATAAACGACGCATACATATATGTTACTCCACGAGAAACTCAAGAACTACCGCCTGTTGCTGGCATCGCAGTCGCCGCGGCGACGCGAACTGATCGCCGGGTGCGGACTTCCCTATGAGCTCGCCCCGCGCTTCGAATGCGAGGAGCGCTACCCAGACGAACTTCCGGCCGAAGAGGTGCCGCTCTACCTCGCACAGCTCAAGAGCCGGGCCTACCCCGAACCCCTCGGCGAGCGGGACATCCTGCTGACGGCCGACACGGTGGTGGTGCTCGACGGCGAGGTGCTCGGCAAGCCCCGCGACCGGCAGGAGGCTGCCGAAATGCTCCGCCGCCTCGCGGGACGCCGCCACACGGTCGTCACGGGCGTGGCCTTCCGCACCGCCTCACGGCAGCACGCCTTCGAGGCCCGCACCGACGTCTGGTTCCGCCCCCTCGATCGGGAGGAGATCGACTACTACGTCGATACGTTCCGCCCCTTCGACAAGGCCGGATCGTACGGCATCCAGGAGTGGATCGGGTATGCCGCCATCGAACGCATCGAGGGATCGTTCTACAACGTCATGGGGCTGCCCATACAGAAAGTCTATGTCGAACTGAACCAATTCATAAACCCATGAAACGCACGCTGCTGACCCTGCTTGCCGCCCTCGCGATGCTGCCCGCACTGGCAGACGAGGGCATGTGGCTTCCGAGCCTCATCTCCGAACGCATCGACGACATGCGCTCGAAAGGATTCCGCCTGACGGCCGAAGACATCTACTCGATCAACCAGGCCTCGATGAAGGACGCCGTGGTGCTCTTCGACGGCGGCTGCACGGGCGAACTCGTCTCGCCCGAAGGCCTGCTGCTCACCAACCACCACTGCGGCTACGACGCCATCCAGCGACACTCGACCGTCGAGCACGACTACCTCACCCACGGCTTCTGGGCCATGTCCCGGGCCGAGGAGCTGCCCAACGAAGGACTCAACGTCCGTTTCCTGGTACGCATGGAGGAGGTGACGGAGCGACTGGCGGCCGGCGAGACCGCCGAGGAGCTGATCCGCAAGGCCGAAGCCGAGGGCGAAGGCTACAAGGCCTCCGTCGAGCAGATGTACTACGGCAACCAGCAGTTCCTGTTCGTCTACGAACAGTTCGATGACGTCCGTCTGGTGGCCGCACCGCCCTCGTCGATCGGCAAGTTCGGCGGCGATACCGACAACTGGATCTGGCCCCGCCACACCGGCGACTTCTCCGTATTCCGCATCTATGCATCGAAGGAGAACAAGCCGGCGGCCTACTCGCCCGACAACGTTCCCTACCGCCCGAAGAAGTTCTTCACCATCTCGACCCGGGGCATCGCGGAGGGCGACTTCACGATGATCTACGGATTCCCGGGCAACACGCAGGAGTACATCCTCTCGGATGCCGTGCGCTACATCGCCGAGCGCTCGGACCCGGCCAAGATCGCCATCCGCGACGGCCGACTCGGGATCATCGCCGAGGCCCAGGCCTCGGACCCCGCGCTGCGGATCCACTACGCCGCCAAGCATGCGACGATCGCCAACGCCTGGAAGAAGTGGCAGGGCGAGGTGCTCGGCATCACGCGCCGCGGCACCGTCGCCTCGAAAAAGGCCTACGAGGAGGCATTCGACCGCTGGGCACAGGACAAGCCCGAATACCGCCGCGTGGTGAGCGACCTCAAGGCCGAATATGCCCGGATCATGGATCCCTACTTCGCCCGCGAGATCACGCTCGAAACCCTTGCCGCGCTGCCGGGCAAATACACCCCCGAGGAACGGGCCGAGGAGCTCTTCGCTCGCCGAGAGCCGACCGAACGGGCCCTGTGGCGCTACCTCTTCGGCGAATATGCCCGCCGCTGCCCGGCAGAATACCAGGTCCCGACGTTCCTCGACGGCGTGGCCGAATACGGATCGCCCGAGGCCTATGCCGAACAGGTTTTCCAACAGGTATGGAGCGGCAGCGACACCACGGCCGTCAATGCCCTGCGCCGCGACACGAAGCGCATGCAGGAGCACATCGTCTGGATGCTGGGAACCAAGTCGCTGCGCAACCTCACGAGCAGCCGCCTCAACGCACTCTACACGACCTACATCCGGGGACTGCGCGAATGGGACGGCGAGCGGGCCTTCTACCCCGACGCCAACCTGACGCTGCGCGTGGCCTACGGCTCGATCGCCGGCTATGAGTATGCCGACGGCGGGGACCACAAGCCGCTGACGACCCTCGACGGCATCATCGCCAAGGACAACCCCGAGATCTACGACTACGACATCCCGCAGGCGCTGCGCGACCTCTACGCATCGAAGGAGTACGGACGCTGGGCAACGGAGATCGACGGACGCCGCACGGTGCCGGTCTGCTTCCTGGCCTCGAACCACACCACGGGCGGCAACTCGGGATCTCCGGTGCTGAATGCCCGCGGCGAACTGGTGGGCATCAACTTCGACCGCACGTGGCGCTCGACGATGAGCGACATCGCCTTCGATCCCTCGATCTGCCGCAATATCGGCGTCGATATCCGCTACGTGCTCTTCGTCATCGACCGCATCGGCGGCGCCGGCTATCTACTCGACGAGATGAAGTTCAGCAGGAAAAAGTGACAAATTTGGAAATTTTCACTATATTGTCCCGGCAAACCTATTAAACAGGACATGCTATGAAACATTTCGATGCATTTGTGAGATGGACGGCAGCACTGCTGCTGACGGTTCTGTCGATTGCATGCGGCAAGGACAAGACCACAACAACGGAGGGACCGGCAATCACCGGAGGCTCGTGGGGCCAGACCGAGACCATCGAGGCCGCCGGGACACAGAAGGATTTTTCGTTTACAGCCCGTGGACAGTGGAGCGCGCAGAGCGATAACCCCGACTGGTGCGAGGTGCTGACCCCCTCGGGAGACAAAGGCGCCGCAACGCTGCGGATCAACGTAGCCGAGAACTCCAGCGAAGATCCGCGTTCGGCTGTCATCCGGATATCGGTGGGCAACACCACGGAGAGCTTTAAGATCCTCCAGAAGGGTACGGCCGGAGCTCCCGAGATCAACGTGCTGGTGGACGAGGTACTGGCGGCATACTATCTGTGGAACGAGGAGTACCGGGCGCTTGACCGCGACCTGTCGCTGCCCTACAACGGGGTCTACGACAACTTCGTATACCATACGCTGATGAGCATGGAGACCAACACGCTCGACAAGAAATACAACGAGCGTTACGGGGAATACCACATCTACTCCTACCTCTCGCGAACCCCCTCATCGGGACAGAGAAGCGCCGCGACACGCAGCGGTGTAAACCACGGTGTCGAGAAGGACGACCCCGTGCCGAGTTTCGGTATCGGCAACTACGCCCTCGTGTCGTTTGTAGACCAGTCGGGACGGCCGACGGGGCAGATCGGGCTCACGCTGTTGAGCATCATCCCCGAATCGCCGCTGGCCAAGGCCGGATTCCGCCGCGGCGACATCATCGCCACGATTGACGGCAAAACCCCGACCGAGCAGACCTACGCCACGGAGTTCACGCGCCTGATCGCCCCCTCGGAGGGGCTAAAGGTCACGCTCACCAAGAACGAGGCGAACGCACAGCCGATCGAGGTCACGTCGGTGAGTCTGGATCCCACGCCGATCATCCGTGCCGAGGTACTTGAGGGTACGCACGTCGGATACATCGTCTACGACAGCTTCGACGCCGCCTACGACAACGACCTGCTGGCCGCCATCAAGAGCCTCAAGGAGGCCGGCATCACCGATCTGGTGCTCGACCTGCGCAACAACGGCGGAGGACATGTCATCACTTCGAACATGCTCTCAACCTGCATCGGAGGCAGCGCATGCCAGGACCGCGTCTACCAGTACTACCGCTACAACGACGAGCGGATGGCCGACTGGAAACAGACCTCCGAAACGTTCGGCATGAGCTATGACCAGACGGAAAAGCTCTTCTTCGAGAAATTCTACTACTCGAACTACTACGGCGTCTCGCTGGCGAACTATGCCCTGAACCTCAGCCGGCTCTATGTCCTTGTCAGCAACGGTACGGCATCGGCGAGCGAGGCGGTCATCAACAGTCTGAAGGGCATCGGACTTCCCGTGACGCTCATCGGCTCGAAGACCAACGGCAAGAACGTCGGCATGAATGTCTTCACGTGGAACAACATCGAAGGATACGACTACGAATTCGCCCCGATCTCGTTCCAGGGCTACAACGCCCAGAAGCAGTCGGTGGATCCGAAGGGCATCACTCCCGACTACGCGGTCAGTGAGACGGCTTCGGGAGGATGGTACGTGGATTTCGGTCCCGACGAGCCGCTCGTGCACAAGGCCCTCGAACTGATCGGCGCAGCTGACGCATCGGCAACGACCCGCAGCGTGAAATCCGTCGGCGCGGTTCAGCGCGGAGGCATCCGGCAGGCCATTGAACGGCCGAACGGCATGATCCGCACGATCGACCCGAAAGAGATGTAACGCATTGTATTACATGCATATTACGAAAACGACCCCGAAAATCGGGGTCGTTTTTTTACTGCAAACCGAAACTTTATGGGCCCGAAAATTTGGTGAATAGAAATTTATGTTCTATATTTGCACTCCGAAAGTCAATCAGTATGGCTTTCAAGTGTACAGGCCCAGGTGGTGAAATTGGTAGACACGCTACTTTGAGGGGGTAGTGAACAATTGCGTTCGTGCAAGTTCGAGTCTTGTCCTGGGCACCAGAAACCGCGCTAAACGAAAGTTTGACGCGGTTTTTCGTTTTGCATGATTGCGATTTGTCCCGATTCGAACAAAGAAGTTCTCCGGCTAACGGACCCGGGGTCGTTTTCGGCGGATTTTCCCCGGCAATCGACATACAAAAAAACGGACAGGCTGACAGCCTGTCCGCAGTGATTCTGGCTTTTCCGATCCAGTTTACTCCGAAATCGGAGTCAGCGCACCCGTCGTTGAGTCCATGATATACCCCTTCACCACGACATCGGAGGGGACCAGCGGATGGTTGCGGACCAGATCGACCGTCTCAAGGATGGCCGACTCCGTATCGTCGAAGCCGTGCAGCCAGCGGTCGAGATCGATGCCACAGTGTTTCATCAGCGAGATATGCTGGTCCGGAATCCCGCGCGAACGCATCAGATGCTGCATTTCGGCACTGTCCATGCCCTGCACGCCGCATCCCGTATGGCCGATGATCATCACCTCCTGCACACCCAACTCGTAGATGGCCACAAGCAGGCTGCGGACCGTACTGTCGAAGGGATTGGTAATCGTACCGCCGGCATTCTTGATGATCTTCACATCCCCGTTCCGGAATCCCAGGGCCGCAGGCAACAACTCCACCAGCCGGGTGTCCATGCACGTGACGATAGCGATCCGCTTGTTGGGATATTTGTCGGTAATGAAGCGTTCGTACCGTTTCTCCGCCACGAATCGGCGGTTGTATTCCAGGATTTCGTCAATCATCGTTCGAAGAATTTAATCGGGATCAAATTTTAACTCGGGGAACTCCCCGCGCAAAGATACCACTTTATTCGGGAAACCGCCAAAATCGGGGAGGCGGCTCCACGGGAAACGGACAAACTATCCGGACGAATCAAGGCTCGGAGCAGGAACGGACCGACAGGGTGGAAGGGGGCATACCGTCGGCTTCGGCCGTCAGTCGGACCGTTCCTTTCCGGCCATCGTTCTGCAGGACAACGAGCGCCTTGCCGTGAAATGCCCGCCGCTGCGAGGCCTTGAACGGCTCCATACTGGTCTGGCTCCCGTTATCCACTCCGGCAATGAAGCCGCAGCCCTCCACACGGAAACGGAGCTGCGTATCGGCATCAGGCACGAGCGTGCCCTCCCGGTCCACTATCTCTACCGTCACGAACGAGAGGTCTTTTCCGTCGGCCGCAATCCGTTCCCGGTCGGCGGACAGGCGGATCTGCGCCGGAGCGCCCGCCGTTCGGATCTCCCGGGTCTGCACCACCTTTCCGCCCTTGCGGGATACTGCCCGCAGTATACCGGGTTCGAACGGCACCCGCCACCAGACATGGAACTGCCCCGGCTCCTTGCTCTTGACCCCGAGGCTACGCTCGTTCAGGAACAACTCTACCTCGTCCGCACGGTTGTAGTAGGCCCAGACATCGACCGGCTCGCCCGGTGTCCAGTTCCAATGCGGGAAGAGGTGGAGCACCGTCCGGTCGCTCCATTCGCTCTGATACATGTAGTAGGCATCCTTGGGAAATCCGGCCAGATCCACGATACCGAAATAGGAGCTGCGCGACGGCCACCAGAAGGGCGTGGGCTCGCCCAGATAGTCGAAACCGGTCCAGACGAAAACGCCGGCACAACAGGGCAGGTCCTTCACCACACGCCAGTTCTCCTCGTGGGTCGAACCCCACAACGCACAATTGTTGTCATACGACGAACAGGCATGGACGGGTCGGTCGAAGGCCTGATCCCAGGTCTCGGGCCATGCATACCGCCGGTCCGAAGGCATGATGTAGTGGCCCCGCGTGGCGAATGCGGAGGTGGCTTCCGAGGCGATGAAGCATTTGCCGGGGAAGTTCTTCTGGAAATCGCGATAAACACCCAGGTTGTAGTTGAATCCATAGACATCCATCGCTCCCGACCGGAAGAGGTTGTTCGAGGGATCGGCGAAATTATTCCCCGAGGTCACGGCTCGGGTCGTATCCAGGCTCTTCACGATCCGGGCCAGCTGCACGGCGATCCACGAATTGATGTTGAACGCGGAGTCCGTCCCGCCGGCCGCACGTGCCGTGCGGGGGACATTCAGCAGCACGTTGGCCTGCTGCAGGGTCAGGGTATCCGCCCGAACGTCGTCAAACTGCTCGTAAACCTCATTGCCGATGCTCCACATGAACACGGACGGATGGTTGCGGTCACGCAGGATGTGGTCGGTCAAATCCCGTTCGTACCACTCCGGGAAGTCGCGGCTGTAGTCATACTCGCTTTTCCGCTTCCGCCACATGTCGAACGCCTCGTCCTGCACCAGGAAACCCATTCTGTCACAAAGTTCGAGCAGTTCCGGAGCCGGAGGGTTGTGCGATGTCCGGATGGCATTGCACCCCATCTCCTTGAGGATCTCGAGCTGACGCTCCAGCGCCCGCCTGTTGATTGCGGTCCCTAGACAGCCCAGATCGTGATGGAGGCAGACGCCGAGGATCTTCAGCGGCTCTCCGTTCAGGAAGAAGCCCTGATCCGCATCGAACCTCATGAAACGGACGCCGAAAGGGGTTTCATACCGATCGACGGTACGCCCCCCGATCCGCACGGTCGAAACGGCCCGATAAAGGGAGGGAGCATCCACGGACCACAACTCCGGGTCCGGGACCTTCACCTCCTGCAGCACGGAGGTATCCGAAGCCGCAGGAATGCCGACCCGCCCGGTGCGGAACTCCCCGACCCGGTTACCCTCGGGATCATAAAGCGCCGTCTCCAACTCGACGGCCACCGGATCGGCGGAATCGTTGCACAATGTGGTCCGGACGGCTACGGCTGCCTCATCCGGTCCGACGGCCGGCGTTGTGATGAAGGTTCCCCAAAGTCCGACGTGGACCGGATGGGTCCGTACCAGCCAGACGTTTCGGTAGATTCCCGAACCGGAATACCACCGGGAATTCGGCTGTTCCGAATTATCCACCCGAACGACCAGTACATTCTCCTCCGCCCCATAATTCAGATAGGGCGTCAGGTCGTACCGGAACGAGACATAGCCGTTCGGCCGATATCCGAGCAGATGACCGTTGAGCCACACCCGGCTCTTTTGGTAAATGCCGTCGAAATCGACAAAGAAGCGTTTGTCACGATCACGCTCCGGAACGGTAAAACGCTTCCGGTACCATCCGACGCCGCCCGGAAGCGCCCCGCCTCCGGGAGTCGCCGGATGATCGGGCGAAAAGTCGCCCTCGATACTCCAGTCATGCGGCAGGTTCAGTTCCCGCCACGCCGAATCGTCGAAATCCGGATCGGAGAAATCGCCGTCGGCATCCAGGGCAAACCGCCAATCGGCCGTAAAATCCGACCGTTGCCGGATCTCCGCACCGTTCTGGCAGGAAAAACCGGCCCACGCCAGCAAGGCAAGCAGACACCGTCTCATATCCCAACTATTTGGTACTGAACTCCAGAACCCCGCCCTGCATGATCTCCCGGACAGGAATGAACGGACGGTCGAGCCTCTTCCCGTTGAAACGCACCACCTCCATCGTCTGGTGTTTCTTGCGGTCCCGGGCCACGATCTTCAACCGATTGCCGTTCGACAGGGCCAGCTCGAACCCCTCAAAGGCCGGTATTCCCAACGCATACTCGCCCGAAGCCGGAGTGAGCGGATAAAAGCCCATGACACTGAAAATATACCAGGCGGACATCTGTCCCAGGTCGTCGTTGCCGGAGAGGCCGTCGGGACTGTTCCGGTAGTTTGCGGCAAGGATCCCGGGCAGACGGGTCTGGATCTTGTCCAGCCGGTCGCAGTGCGCATAAAGGTAGACATAATGGTGTCCTGGCTCGTTGTCGTGGCGGTAGTGCCCCTTGTCGAAGTTCTCGTCGAGAGCCTTCACGAAGGCGTCGCGCCCGCCCATGAGTTCGATCAGCCCCGGAACATCCTGCATCACGCAGAAGCGATAGGTCCAGTTGGCCCCTTCGGTGAATCCGACATCATCGGCATCCCACTCCCCGGAGCTCCGGCGTGCCTGAAAGAATCCGGTCTGCGGGTTGTAGAGATTCCTGTAGTTCCGCGACCGTTCCATCAGGACCCGATAATCCTCCATGTGCCCAAGCCCCTTGGCCATCTGGGCGATGCAATAGTCGTCCAGCGCATATTCGAGCGTCGAGGCCACCGACTCGTCGGTCCTGTCCGACGCAACGTACCCCGCCTTCATGTAGTGGGTCAGGCCGGCGCGGGCCTCGTAGCCGCCGTTCCAGAAATCGCGGTCTCCCCAGCGATAGTGTTCGTCGCGCGTCGGCGGAGTGAAGGCATCCTTGCGGATGGCCCGGTAGGCAGCCTCCAGATCATAACCCCGGAATCCATTGACATAGGCGTCGGCAATTACGGCGTCGGCATGGGTGCCGATCATGATGTTGGTGAAGGTCGGATTCGCCCACTTGGGAATCCATCCGGACTCCTCGTACATCTGTACCAACGACCGGACCATCGCATCGACCCGTTCCGACTGGACCAGCTGCAGCCACGGATGCTGAGCCCGGAAGGTATCCCACAGGGAGTAGGCCGTGTAGGAGGTCCCTTCATGTATGCGCTCGTCGAAGGGGCTGTAATACCTTCCGTATTCCGAGAACTCCCGAGGGTACTGCAGCGTGCGGAAGAAGGCCGTATAGAATACCGTAAGGTCATCCTCCGACGCCCCCTTGATCAAAACCCGCGACAACTCCCGGTTCCATCGATCCCGGCCGGAGGCCTTCACCTGCTCGAAGGTCCGCTCCCGACCGATCTCGCGGTCGAGGTTATCGGCAGCCTGCGCGTAATCGATGAACGACGAGCCAATGCGCACCTCGACCGTCCGGACATCCGAGGCGAAGCGGACATAACCGCCGACATTCGGGGCGGCATCGCTCCGCCGGCCCTCGCTGACGGTCCCGTCGGCCCAGGTTCCGAAATCGGCGAACGGTTCCGAAAACCTCAGCACGTAATAGCAGGCAAACCGGTAGAGCCGCGGTCCGAGATGGGCATCGAACCGCTCCTTGTTGTAGAGCCGGATCTCGTTCCGCTCGGGAATAATCTCGATTCCCCCGCCCTCACACATGCGGCCGGCCTCGATCATGAGCATCGGGGCCCCGCTGTCCGCATAGGCGAAACGGAAGAAGGAGCTGCGCGAGGTAGCCGTGAATTCGGTCCGGATCCGGCTTCCGTCGGGCTCGGTATGGCTGACCGTGTAATAATACGGCGTACCGCATTCGGTGTCTCGCTCCAAGGGTACGGCCCGCTGTTCCGGATCGGTCCGCAAAGCGCCGCTCTGGGGCATCATCGTGAAATAGCCGTAATCGCCCATCCAGATCGCGGGCTGGTGAGTTCCCATGAACCCGATCAGCCGGTCGTCGGCATGGTGGTACATGGTCGCGGAGATCTTGTTGAGCCGGGTCGCCGCGCACCACTGGGTCATCCCGAACGGATCGCTCACGGCCGGCGTCGTCCCGCCGTATTCGGTCACGTGAGGGCCGCAGCTCCCGATAAACATATTGACATAGTCCACCGGAGCCTTCTCCGCCCCGAACGAGGCGCTCCCGCACAAGACGAAAAGTACGGCAAGCAAAGATTCGAACGTCTTTTTCATAAGGCAAAACCGTTATTCCCTGCAATCATCCAGAATCGGATTTTCAAGGCCCTGCAATGCGGGTTTCGACGGAGTGAGGAGGTCGAGAACCACCACTTCGTTTCGTCCCGGCACGATCCACGGGGCGGGGAGGTACATCGTCTGCGTCGGACCGATGTTCCAGAACCGGCCCAGACAATGGCCGTTTACCCAGACCACACCCTTGCCCCAGTTCCGCATGTCGAGGAAGGTGTCCTTCGCCTCGTCCGCCTCGAACCATCCCCGATAATAGGCCGGCTGATCGGGCAGAACGGTCATCGGGGAGAATTCGAGACCTGCGGGAGCCTGGTCGTTCTGCAACGGGGCGGTATGGATCCGCCACTTCTCGAGCGGCGTACGCTTCGTCCCGTTCTGGAGCACAACCGGCCCGACCAGTCCCTTCCGGTCACCCAGATAGACATCCGAATTGACCCGGCCCATCGCCTCCACGATAACCGAAAGTTCGGCCTCCCCGTGCATCCGGCCTGCCGGCAACTCACAGACCGTCTCGTTTTTCCGGCGATCCAGCGTCCGGATCACCTTCCCGTCGAGCAACACGACGGCAAAATCATGAACGCCTTCGAAAACAATGCTGCCGGAGGCGGCCCGAGGCAGGGTCGTCGAATAGACGACATAGCCGAACCCCTGTCCGTAATGTTCCATGTTGCGGGGCGTATCGTCGAGAACGGGGCGGGAAAGGTTTTCCAGCACGGGAGCCGTCTCTTCGAGCGTAAACTCAGCCACGGCCATCGTCTGCGGACGCTCCGGGACAGCCGGGAACGTCTCTTCAGGCAGCCGTTGCTGGAGAAAAGTGCGTATTGCCTCGTATTTCGGAGTCGCCCAACCGGCCTCACTGATCGGAGCATCGTAGTCATAGCTCGAAGTCTGCGGATCGTAATGCCCGCCAGCATTGAAATTGGCCCCGCTCCAGAGGCCGAACGACGTGCCGCCATGAACCATATAGAAATTGTACGACACCCGATGGTTCTCGAAATAGTCCAACTGCCGGATCACGGCGTCGGTTGCCACCCGGCCGTGCCTTTCACCCCAATGGTCCAGCCATCCGGGATAGAACTCCGCAACGAACAGCGGACCCTGCGGCATGACGCTCCGGAGCGAATCCAGCGCAACGCGGGGATCCTCGTGCGTCCCGAAATTCGCGGCACAGAAGAGATCCTCGCGCCGATCGACCAAGCGGGCGAAATAGTCGCACTGGAACATCGGCACGTCGAAGCCCGACTCGACAAGATAGTCGCGGATGATTCCCAGATAGGTCGTATCCGTTCCCCAGTGGCCATACTCGTTCTCGACCTGGACCATCAGGATGGGGCCACCCTGCGTAATCTGCAGGGGAGCCAGGGTCTCACCCACCTTGTTCAGGTACTTCCGGGTACGCTCCAGGAAATAGGGATCCTGCGAGCGCAGACCGATCCCCTCTTTCCGAAGCAGCCACCAGGGAAGTCCGCCCATATCCCACTCCGCACAGACATACGGTCCCGGACGCAGAATGACCCAAAGGCCCTCTTCCTGCGCCAAACGGCAGAACTCCGCCATATCATCGAAATTCCGCTGATCGAACCGGTCCTGCTCCGGTTCCGCCTTGTTCCAGAAGAGGTAGGTACATACCGTATTGAGGCCCATTGCCCGGAGCATCTGAAGACGATGACGCCAGTAAGCCTTGGGAATCCGGTCGAAATGCATCTCCCCGCTGCGAAGAATCACGGAGTCTCCGTCGAGTAGGAACGCATCGCCCTGAATGGAAAAGGTCCGGGCGCCGCTCCCGCATCCAATCAATTGCACACACGCCAAAAGGGCGAACAGCAAATAATGCGCTATTCTCATTTCGAATCGTTATTCGTTTTTGTAATAGGTGGTCCAACGGGTTGTGAGAATCTTCCGACTGTTTTTGCCGCAGTCGGGGATCGACAAGCAATATTCGAAATGCTGATCGCCCCCGAAATCGCACGTATAGATCCGGACCGAATTGTCCTTCATCAGGAAAGCCAGATCGTCGATGTAGTCACCCGTACAGTCGTTGCCCTTCATGTCGAGCACCTGGTCGGGATCCAGATCGACCGTCTTCGACACAAGCGTCGGCTGCAGGGTCCCCTGGAAGATTCCCCGAAGTTCGATCGTTCCGTCGCTCTTGCGCAAAGCGACCACCAGATTGTCGATCTCGCGGGTATTGTCCACAAAGAGTACGTATTTCGTCCTTAGACCGGCCACGAAGAGGAAATCGTCGGCCGGAACCATTCCGAGCATGTCGTTCAGGCGGGCCGTAAGCACAGGTTCAACCTCATAGCTGAAGTTCTCATAACCGACCGTGGACGAAGAGGCGACCTTCTCATAGACCGTAAAACGGACCGTGGCACCGTCGGAACGGGCCGTGACGATCTCGTCCGGATCGGCCTGGCCGACCCCTTTCTTCTGCAGGTTCATCGCAGCGATTCCGACCATCTCTCCGTCGGAGGTTGCCCCGGCCACGTTGTTACAGCTTACATATTGGTTGCCCATGTGGTCGTAGAACTCGACCTCCAGACCGTTCGACGTTCTCTTGACCAGCATGCGTTCATCGATGGCATGGAACTCCAGACGGATGCGCGAGGCATCCACGATGTCGCCCCCGTAGATCCAGGAGAAGGAAAAGTCATCATCTCGCTGTATCCATCGGGTATAATCCGACGAATAGAGACTGTTATCGACCACCTTGTCCCCGATCGAGGTGATGGTCATCCGGTCGTATTTCTTCGGTTTGCCGCTCCAGCGGTTGCCCAACAACGTCCCCCGGTCAAGCACGTAATAATCGGCCGGATCCATAGAGGGGTACGCGTCCGCGTTCGAGGTATAGTTCAGCATCAGGTCTTCGAAAACCTTGTAGGCGATCGTCGGGCCATACTGCTTCCGCTTCAGGTTGTTGGGAAGCGAGGTCGTCGGAGCCG
>ERZ1027041.64-NODE-64-length-14237-cov-4.816810_pt1 | contig 14237 bp, 5 predicted proteins | sample MGYA00519436_ERZ1027041 | MGnify/ENA primary metagenome ERZ1027041 (study PRJEB26926, sample SAMN06164425) | human gut metagenome | biome: ENVO:00009003; feature: ENVO:2100002; material: ENVO:00002003 | host: Homo sapiens | place: USA | collected 2012 ... | reverse complement strand
TCGGCAGCGTCAGATGTGTATAAGAGACAGATGCAGAGCCGAAAAAAGAGGGTGCAGAGAAAGCCGTGCCAGAGCTGACTGAAGGACAGACCCTTTCGGTTTCTGCGGCAATCGTCAAAGAAGGCAAAAGCAGTCCGCCCCAGCACTTTACGGAGGACACCCTATTGTCCGCGATGGAGACTGCCGGAAAAGAGGATATGCCGGAGGATGCCGAGCGAAAAGGTCTGGGGACACCGGCCACTCGTGCCGGTATTTTGGAAAAGCTGGTATCTGCCGGTTTTCTGGAACGAAAAAAGAGCAGGAAAACGGTGCAGCTTCTCCCTTCCCACGATGCAGTTTCCCTGATCACCGTTCTGCCGGAACAGCTGCAATCGCCGCTTTTGACTGCCGAGTGGGAGTACCGCCTGGGAGAGATCGAGCGCGGGCAGCTTGCCCCGGAGGAGTTTCTGGACGGGATCAGCACCATGCTGAAAGATCTGGTGGGAACTTATCAGGTCATCAAGGGAACCGAGTACCTGTTCACTCCGCCCCGTGAGGTGGTGGGCAAATGCCCCCGCTGCGGCGGTGAAGTTGCAGAATTGCAAAAAGGCTTCTTCTGTCAGAACAAAGATTGCAAATTTGCAATCTGGAAAAACAACAAATGGTGGGCTGCCAAGAAAAAACAGCCGACCAAAGCTGTGGTGTCTGCGCTGCTGAACGATGGCTGTGTCCGTGTGACGGGGCTATATTCGGAGAAAACCGGCAAGACCTACGATGCCACTGTGGTTTTGGAGGACGATGGACAGTATGCCAACTTCAAGCTGGAATTTGACCAGCGGAAAGGAGGCAGCCGATGAAGCTCTCTTTAGTGGAACGGGAAACCATTCTCCTCTATAACCAGGCAGAACCAATGGCTGAGGTCTACACCCACGATCCCCGTCTGATGGAGAAGCTGGAACTGCTGGCAAAAAAGCACCCCGACCAGATTACCCGAAAGGACGCCCATAACTTTACCGTCCCCAAGCGGTGTGTATCAGTCAGGGAGCCATACAGCGCAGAACGCCGCAAAGCCGCCAGTGAGCGTGCGAAAGCCGCCGGATACCAGCCCCCTGTGAGAAAGTCCAGCAGTTAATGGCACATGGCAGAGAATGTGTTTGAAGCAGTCAAGCAGTCGGTCAGCACCAGAGATGCGGCAGCGTTTTATGGGATCGAGGTCAAACGAAATGGCATGGCCTGCTGTCCCTTTCACGATGATAAGAACCCCAGCATGAAGGAAGACCAGCGGCTCCACTGCTTTGGCTGCGGTGAAGATGGGGATGTGATCGACTTTACCGCAAAGCTCTTTAACCTCTCCCCAAAAGAAGCGGCAGAGAAACTGGCACAGGACTTTGGCCTGATCTATGACAGTCAGGCCCCTCCCCGCAGGAGGTATGTCCGGCAGAAAACCGAGGCACAAAAGTTTCGGGAGGACCGGCAGCAGTGTTATCGCGTACTGTCCGATTACTACTATCTGCTGAAAAAATGGGAGGCCGACCATTCTCCCCGGACACCGGAGGAGAAACCGCACCCCCGCTTTGTGGAAGCAATCCATAAGAAAATCTATGTGGAGTACCTGCTGGATCTTTTTCTTTATGAAAGTGAAGAAGAACAAAAGGCATGGATTGCAGAACACACAGCAGAAATCACACACTTGGAAAGGAGATTGAAAATCATGGCTGAGAATAAACCCACCAACCGAGAACGGCTAAGGGAAATCACAGATGGCATCGAGCAGGGCATCAAAGAACTGTTTGAAAGCGAAAAGTATATGCGCTATCTGTCCGTCATGTCCCGATTTCACCGCTATTCGGTAAACAACACCATGCTCATCTATATGCAGAAGCCGGACGCCACTTTGGTAGCCGGATACAATAAGTGGAAAGACCAGTTTGAGCGTCATGTAAAAAAGGGCGAGCATGGCATTACCATCATTGCCCCAACACCGTATAAGAAGAAAATCGAGGAGCAGAAGCTGGACCCAGATACCAAGGCTCCGATTCTGGATAAAGACGGAAAGATCGTCACAGAGGAAAAAGAAATCGAGATTCCCATGTTTCGCCCTGTCAAGGTCTTTGATGTGAGTCAGACCGACGGGAAACCTTTGCCGGAGCTTGCTTCCTCCCTTTCCGGCAATGTGCCAAATTATGAGGCATTCATGGAGGCCCTGCGCCGCAGCGCACCGGTGCCGATTACTTTTGAAGCAATGGCCGCCGATACGGACGGCTATTTTTCTGCCGATCATCAGAAAATTGCCATTCGTCAGGGCATGAGCGAGGTGCAGACGGTTTCGGCCACGGTTCACGAGATTGCTCACAGCAAGCTCCACAATCAGAAAAAGATCCAGATTGCCAATGACGAGCAATATCAGGAGATCGAGCTGTTTGATAAACCCGGTCTGTTCTCCAATGGGCGGATTGTCCGTGATAATCTGCCGGAGGGCGTTTATTGCTATGACCTGCGCGGTTCTGACTACGACCCCGGAGAGCAGGTCTGTGTAGAAGAACGAGTGGTTGTAAACCATGCAGGTTCCGTTCTGCTGACAGAGCCGTTGGAGCTGGCGGAAGATGGACGCCTGATGCTGACCGAGGAAGAAGGGCTGAATTTTGTTGGCGGCTTTTCTACCCTCGCCCAGTTTTTGCAAGAACAGAGGAAAGACCGCCACACGGAGGAAGTGGAGGCTGAAAGCATCTCCTATGCGGTCTGCAAGTATTTTGGCATCGAGACTGGAGAAAACAGCTTTGGCTATATTGCCAGTTGGAGTCAAGGCAAGGAGCTGAAAGAACTGAGAGCCAGTTTGGAGACCATCAACAAAACCTCCGGCACTTTGATCTCCGACATTGAGCGCCACTATAAGGAAATCTGCAAAGAGCGCGGAATCGACCCTCATGCAAAGGCAGAGCCGGAAACCGCCCCGATAGAGCAACCAACCAGCAATCTGACTTACTATGTAGCAGAGTGCATGGAATTTCCAAACCTCGGAGAATACCACGATAACTTGTCTTTGGAGGAAGCAATCCGCATTTATCAGGAGATTCCGGCAGAACGAATGAACGGGATCAAGGGCATTGGTTTTGAGCTGAAAGACGGAAGCGACTATGAAGGACCTTTTCCGATTTTGACCGGCCAGACCATTGACCTGGACACCATCCAGGCAATCGACTATTACCGTGATAATCCTCTGGTGCAAAAAGCGGTAAAGGAACTGGCTGCGGCAATGCCGGAAATGGAAGTGCTGGGGGCGGACGCCAATCAGCAGGAGGCTTTGTTTCTGATCGACAATGCCACCTATCTTCATATCCAGTCCTGTGACAGCGGCTGGGACTATACCCTTTACGATGCCGCGTCCATGAAAGAGTTGGATGGTGGTCAGCTGGATATGCCGGAGATTTCCCGCATGAAGGCAGTTCTCCAGATTTGTGATGACAACGATTTGGGCAGAGACTCGGTAAAATACGCACCGTTGTCCATGATTGAGACCTTGCAGGAAGCTGCCTACCAGCAGATGCAGGCAGAGGTCAGTCAGATGGCTGCTTCTTCCCAGCTGCCGGAAGCACAGGAGCAGGCACTGGATGAATACCCCATGCCGGATGAGCAGGTCTCCACACCGGATATGCAGGAATATGGCTACTCCTATGATGGGATGCTCCCTGTTACCAGAGAACGGGCGCTGGAACTGGATGCCGCCGGTTTGACCGTCTATGTGCTGCATGAGGACAATACGGAGAGCATGGTGTTTGACCCGCAGGAAATCATGGATCATGGCGGTCTTTTCGGTGTGGACCATGAGGAATGGGAGAAAAGCCCTCAGTTCCACGAAAAGGTCATGGAGCGTCAGGAACATCAGCAGGAACGCGAACAGGCATTTCTCTCTCAGAACAGAGATTGCTTTGCCATCTATCAGGTAAGTAGTGACGATCCGCAGAATGTGCGCTTTATGAATCTGGATTGGTTAAAGTCCCATGACATTTCCATAGACCGCAGCAATTATGACCTCATTTACACAGCTCCGCTGAGGGAGTCTGGCACGGTACCGGAGCAGCTGGAAAAACTATATGAGCAGTTTAATCTGCAAAAGCCGGCGGATTTTCACAGTCCTTCTATGAGTGTCAGTGACATCGTTGCGATCAAGCAGGACGGTAAGGTATCCTGTCATTACTGTGACAGTGTTGGTTTTACCCAGATCCCCGGATTCCTGACGGAAAATCCGCTGAAAAATGCAGAGATGGCCGTGGAGGACGATTACGGCATGATCGACGGTATCATCAACAATGACGCAAAAGAGCCTACGGTGGCAGAGCTGGAACAGCAGGCTCGAAGCGGTCAGCCTATCTCCCTCATGGACTTGGCTGATGCCGTTCATCGGGAGGAACGGGAAAAGAAAAAGTCCGTCATGGAGCAGCTGAAAAGCCAGCCCAAGACAGAACACAAAAAGACAGCACCCAAAAAGAGTGCGGAAAGGGAGATTTGATATGGGAAACTTTACTTTTGAGGAAATGAACCTGATGTGCATTTACAATACCGGCAGCCGCACCGGGCTGATTGACAGTCTGCGTGAGATGCGCGGCGAGCTTTCGCCGGAGGAAACGGAACTGAGGGAATTGACCGACAGCGCCCTTACGAAGCTCTGTGCGATGACCGATGAGAAGTTTGCCGAACTGGAGCTGTACCCGGATTTTGACCAGTAAACACCATAATCGCAGGGATGGGGTGGCAATATGCTACCCCATCTTTTACCCAAAAACCGAAAGGAGGACAGAACACTATGCCAACCAAAGCTGAACTATATGCACAGATGGCGGACAAGGTGGCAACACAGCTCACGGGGAGCTGGCAGGAATGGGCAGGGTTTCTCACTACTGCTTCCCGCCTTTACAAGTACCCGTTCCATGAGCAGCTGATGATCTATGCCCAGCGACCGGACGCCACCGCCTGTGCGGAGTACGATTTGTGGAATGAAAAGATGGGCCGTTATGTAAGGCGCGGTTCCAAGGGAATCGCTCTGGTGGATGATTCCGGGGACAGACCTCGCCTGCGTTATGTCTTTGACATTTCCGACACCGGAACCCGTGAACATTCCCGCACTCCCTGGCTGTGGCAGCTGGAGGAGCGCCATTTGGATTCGGTGCAGGCCATGCTTGAGCGCACCTATGATGTTTCCGGTGATGACCTTGCCGGACAGCTCACCGAGGTAGCCGGAAAACTGGCTGAGGAATACTGGACGGAGCATCAGCAGGACTTCTTCTATATCGTTGACGGTTCCTTTTTGGAGGAATATGATGAGTTTAACATCGGAGTACAGTTCAAGGCAGTAGCCACCGTCAGTATCACTTATGCTTTGATGTCCCGCTGTGGACTGGAGCCGGAACGCTACTTCGACCACGAAGATTTCATGGCGATCTTTGATTTCAATACCCCGGCAACTATCGGGGCGCTTGGAACAGCGGTCAGCCAGATTAACCAGCAGGTGCTGCGGCAGATCGGCGTCACCGTCCGAAATGCAGAGCGCGAAGCCAACCAAGAAAGGAGCAAACAAGATGAACAATCCCATGACCTATATCCAGAACGGAGACTATCTGATTCCCGACCTGAAGCTGAGCCAGCAGCCGGAGAAACCCCTGGGCAAGTACGGCAGGATGAGGAAAACCTACCTGAAGGAACACCGTCCCATCCTCTACAACCAGATGTTGCTGAGCGAGAAGCTGTACCCGCACCTTCTGGAGATCGACGAGACCGCCCAGAGCAGACTGGAGCAGATGATGCCCCAGCTGGCGAAGGAAGCGGGAGCCACCGAGGAACTGAAAGCCAGCGATCCCATGAAGTGGGTGGGGCTGATGAACACCTGCAAAGCTCAGGCCGAGGAAATCCTGATGGCGGAGCTTATCAACAGCTGACCCTAAACCTGTTCCTTTCCGAAGCGGAGCAGATCCAATCCATAGATGAAGCAGAGAATGTAGCGCATACATCCTCTGCTTTTTCTTTTGCCCAAAATGATATTGACCATGTGCTGCGTTTGGGCGGCAATACAGATCGTCAGAGGGAGCGTGTGGTTGCAGCCTTTGAAAAGCAGAAAACCACCGCTGAGATTGCCGAGATACTGAAAACGCTGTACCACGGCGGCAATGGCCTTGGCAGTGTGAGCGCATGGTATGCCGAGGATGGTATCCATCTTTCACATGGGAAGTCTGTCCGTTATGACAGGTCTGCCCAGGTCATTTCCTGGGAGAGCGCCGCAGAGCGTATCGGGGAGCTTTTGGAGAGCGGCCAGTTTGCCTCCAATGTGGAGCTTGCAGAAGCGGCAGGCTATGAACGCTCCCTCCTTGCAGAAAAACTTTGGCATCTGTACCACGATTTCAGCGATAAAGCCAGAGATTCCGGGTATCTGTCCTGTCTGTCCGGTATTCAGAGAACCGGGTTCCCGGAAGAAACTGCATGGCTTGCCGAGCAGCTGAGTGACCCGGCTTTCCGCCAGACCCTCAAGGAAGAATACGCCGCCTTCTGGACTGCCTATCAGCAGGACCGTGACCTGTTGCGTTTTCACTATCATAGACCGAGGGAGATCTGGGAGAACCTGAAGGACCTTGACCTGCCCCGCAGGACCTTTTCTTCAGAGCTTTCCCAAGTGCCAACCGTCCAGCACTTTATTACCGAGGATGAGATCGACGCCGCCATGACCGGCGGCAGCAGTTTTGCCGGAGGAAAAGGCCGTATCTATGCGTTCTTCATGGAAAACCATACGGATAAGGAAAAAGTGAGATTCCTTAAAGACGAGTATGGCATTGGCGGACGCTCTCATGCCCTGTCCGGCGCAACACACAGCGGCGAAGATCACGATGGGAAAGGACTGCACTATAAAAAGCAGGACTGCCCGGATGTTCACTTGAACTGGGAAAAGGTTGCCAAGCGCATTACTTCACTTGTCCAGAAAGGCCGCTATCTTACCGAACAGGAACAAGCGCAGTATGACAAGATCCAGGCTGAAAAGGATCTGGCAGAAGAAGATGCCATTCATGCCCAGCAGCCGGAGATAGAGGAAGAAACGCCAAAGCCTACCCTTCGGGAGCAGTTTGAGCAGTATAAGCCTGTGGTGACTGCCGCCATTTCCGAGGATGCCGCATACCGCAATGCCTGCGGGCATTCTGACCGTGAAAATGCTGTCATCGAGGGCAATGCCGCTGTGCGCCGTGCGGTCCTTGGTTCTAAGGATATGGAGCTGATCCGCCTTTATTCTGATATACCGGAGTTCCGCCAGCGTCTGCACCGGGAAGTGATCGACGAGACCTATCCAAAGCTCCATGAGCTTCTGCGCCCTCTTTCTCAGGAAGATATTGATACTGCCCTTTGTGCATGGAACGGCAATATCGAGAGTAAACACGCTGTTGTCCGCTATATGAAAGACCATGCAAGAGAAAAAGATACCGCCGCATGGCTGGCTCAGGAATACGGCGGCAGTAACAGCAACAGCCTGTTCGTTGTCCGTGCCGGCAGCCCGGAGGAAACGCAGCTGCCCTGGCCGAAGGTACAGCGCCGGATTGCCCAGCTCATTCAGGAGGACCGGTTCTATACCGAAGAAGAACAGGACCGTTTTGACGACATCGACCCAATCGCCATCCGGGAAGCTCTGGAGGAAAGAGGAATCGTCAACGGCCAGGTGGCAGACCCGGAAAAACTGGACAATGCCCCATTTATCCAACAGGTGATGTCAGATGCCGAGACAGAGCAGACTTCCGAAGTTTCCATTTCCGATGAGGAATATGATGCAGTTCGCCGCCCAACTCCGCAAAGAACCTCCTATGACCCTGCCGCCCCGGTCTATGCCGTGGGCGATACCGTGTATATCGAGGATGACGCCTATCAGATCACCGAGCTGCGGGAGGACACCGTACAGCTTCTGCCCACCGGGATGGTATATCCCATCTACCGGGCAGAGCGCAAAGAACAGTTCGAGCGGCTGCTTCGGGCAGACCGCCGCAATGCTTACTATACCGAGTTTCTTCCTATTGACCCGGACAAGGCAGATCAGGACTTGCGGGATGTATTGGCTCATGGACTGATGGATGAAGCGGATAAAAAGCAGATTTCCACGCTGCTGCAATCCGGCAGGAGCAACAGCGAGATCGCCTACTGGCTGAGCAGAGCCTATTCCGGTGAGATCGAGACACTGAATCTGGAGACCGGCGATATTGCCGATTACCGTACCACGGCACAGGGCATAGAACTGGAAGTCATGGATGCAGAGGAAAAGCGTCTGGCTATGCTGTATTTCCGCTGGGATGAGGTTGCGTCTTTGCTGCGCGGGATGTATGCCCGTCAGCAGGACGGTTTTGGACAGGAACAGCCCCAACCGGCTACCGAATCCCCGACCTTCCATTCCGAGACCATGGCCGTCTATCCGGGCGATAAGAACAATCTGCCTTATGATGTGGTGGTGGAACGACTGCATATCGAGGAGCCGGAGCCACCAGCCCCTGTGACTGAGACGGAGCAAACCTTTGAGGAAGTGTTGGATGAACACCCGGTTTCCATTCAGGTCAATGGCCAGTGGCAGACCTTTCCCAATGCCAAAGCTGCCGAGGAAGCATCTTATGAGGAATACAAGGCTAACCTGCGCCGCAATGCAAAAAACTTCCGCATTACCGATGAGCATTTGGGCGAAGGCGGTCCGAAAGCCAAGTTCCAGGCAAATGTCAATGCGATTCGTTTGCTGAAAGAGCTGGAAGCTGTCGGACAGCAGGCAAGCCCCGAACAGCAGGAGGTTCTTTCTCGATATGTGGGCTGGGGCGGTCTCTCTGATGTGTTTGACCCGGAGAAACCGGCATGGACTTTAGAGTATGCCCAGCTAAAAGAACTGCTGACCCGGTCGGAATATGCAGCCGCCAGAAGCTCCACCCTCAATGCCCATTACACCAGCCCTACGGTCATCAAAGCGATTTACGATGCTGTGGGCCATATGGGATTTGAAACCGGAAATATTTTGGAGCCGTCTATGGGTGTGGGCAATTTCTTTGGTATGCTGCCGGAGAAAATGCGAAACAGCCATTTGTACGGCGTGGAGCTGGACCCGGTTTCCGGGCGCATCGCAAAGCAGCTCTATCCCAAGGCGGACATCACAGTAGGCGGCTTTGAGACCACCGACAGGCGTGACTTCTTTGACCTTGCTATCGGCAATGTACCTTTTGGTCAGTATCAGGTCAACGACAAAGCCTACAACAAGCTGAATTTCAGTATTCATAACTATTTTTTTGCCAAAGCACTGGATCAGGTGCGTCCCGGCGGTGTGATAGCTTTTGTGACCTCCCGATATACCATGGACGCCAAGGATTCCACCGTGCGCCGCTATCTTGCCCAGCGTGCTGAGCTGCTGGGAGCTATCCGTCTGCCGAATGACGCGTTCAAAAAGAATGCCGGTGCCGAGGTGGTATCGGACATCATCTTCCTCCAAAAGCGGGACCGCCCGCTGGACATCGTGCCGGAATGGACCCAGACCGGACAGACGGAGGACGGGTTTGCCATCAACCGGTATTTTATCGACCACCCGGAAATGGTGTTGGGCAGACAGGAGCCGGTAAGCACTGCTCATGGTATGGACTACACCGTGAACCCTATCGAGGGACTGGAGCTTTCCGACCAGCTGCATGATGCTGTGAAGTACATTCATGGGACTTATCAGGAGGCAGAGCTGCCGGAGCTGGGCGAAGGCGAAGCCATTGACACCTCCATTCCTGCCGACCCCAATGTGAAGAACTATTCCTATGCCATTGTAGACGGGCAGGTGTACTACCGGGAAAACAGCCGCATGGTGCGCCCGGATCTCAATACCACCGCAGAAGCCCGCGTAAAAGGTCTTGTGGGACTGCGGGATTGTGTGCAGGAACTGATCGACCTTCAGATGGATGCAGCGGTTCCGGACAGCACCATTACCCAAAAGCAGGCGGAACTGAACAGCCTCTATGATAGCTTTTCTGCAAAATATGGCCTTATCAATGACCGTGCAAACCGACTGGCCTATGCAGACGATTCTTCCTATTACCTGCTCTGTGCGCTGGAAGTCATCGACGAGGACGGGAAACTGGAACGTAAGGCAGATATGTTCACCAAGCGGACCATCAAGCCCCATCAGGCGGTGGCTGCCGTAGACACGGCAAGTGAAGCACTGGCGGTGTCCATCTCGGAAAAAGCCTGCGTGGATATGGACTATATGAGCCAGCTTACCGGAAAAACAAAAGAAGAACTGGCCGGAGAGCTGCAAGGCGTAATCTTCCGTGTACCGGGACAGTTGGAGCAGGACGGAACGCCCCATTATGTGACTGCTGATGAATACCTCTCTGGCAATGTACGCCGAAAACTGCGTCAGGCGCAGCGGGCGGCACAGCAGGACCCGGTTTATGCAGTCAATGTGGAAGCTCTTACCGCCGCCCAGCCCAAAGACCTGGATGCGTCGGAGATCGAGGTGCGTCTGGGCGCTACCTGGATTGACAAGGAGTACATCCAGCAGTTTATGTACGAGACCTTTAATACCCCGTTTTATCTCCAGCGCAGTATCGAGGTCAACTATTCGTCCTTTACCGCTGAATGGCAGATCAAGGGGAAATCTTCCGTATCCTACAACGATGTGGCAGCCTACACCACCTACGGAACCAGCCGTGCCAATGCCTACAAGATTTTGGAGGACAGCCTGAACCTGCGGGATGTCCGTATCTATGACACCATAGAGGACGCAGACGGAAAAGAGCGCCGCGTGCTGAACGCCAAGGAGACCACCCTGGCGGCCCAAAAACAGCAAGCGATCCGGGAAGCCTTTAGGGACTGGATCTGGAGAGACCCGGAACGCCGCCAGACTTTGGTGCGCCAGTACAACGAGGAAATGAACTCTACCCGTCCCCGTGAATATGATGGCAGCCACATCACTTTTGGAGGGATGAACCCGGCCATTACCCTGCGGGAACACCAGAAAAGCGCCATTGCCCATGTGCTGTATGGAGGAAATACCCTGTTGGCACATGAAGTAGGCGCAGGCAAAACTTTTGAGATGGTAGCTGCTTCGATGGAAGCCAAACGCCTGGGCTTGTGCCAGAAATCTCTCTTTGTGGTTCCAAACCATCTGACCGAGCAGTGGGCGTCGGAGTTTCTGCGTCTCTATCCTTCCGCCAATATCTTAGTCACCACCAAAAAGGATTTTGAGACCCATAACCGAAAGAAGTTCTGCGCTCGTATTGCGACGGGTGATTATGATGCCATCATCATGGGACACAGCCAGTTTGAGCGTATCCCCATCAGCCGAGAGCGTCAGGAACGGCTTCTCTATGAGCAGATCGACGAGATCACCGAGGGGATTGCAGAGGTACAGGCCAGCGGCGGCGAGCGTTTTACTGTCAAGCAGCTGGAACGCACCCGCAAATCTCTGGAAGCCAGATTGGAGAAATTGCAGGCTGAGGGCCGCAAGGACGATGTGGTGACATTCGAGCAGCTGGGCGTGGACCGTTTGTTTGTGGACGAGGCCCACAACTATAAAAACCTGTTTCTATACACAAAAATGCGGAATGTGGCTGGTCTTTCCACATCGGACGCGCAGAAATCCTCCGATATGTTTGCCAAGTGCCGCTATATGGATGAGATCACCGGAAACCGTGGCGTGATTTTTGCCACCGGCACACCGGTCAGCAACTCCATGACCGAGCTTTACACCATGCAGCGTTATCTTCAGTATGAACGCCTGCAAGAACTGAACATGACCCACTTCGACTGCTGGGCTTCCCGATTTGGAGAGACCGTCACAGCATTGGAGCTGGCACCGGAAGGCACCGGCTACCGGGCAAGAACGAGATTCAGCAAGTTCTTTAATCTGCCGGAGCTGATGAACCTGTTCAAAGAAGTGGCGGACATCAAGACCGCCGACCAACTGAACCTGCCCACCCCGGAGGTGGAATACCACAACATCGTGGCGCAGCCTACCGAACATCAGCAGGAAATGGTCAAGGCCCTTTCGGAGCGCGCATCGCTGGTACACAGCGGAACCGTTGACCCGTCCCAGGACAATATGCTCAAGATTACCTCGGATGGCCGTAAGCTGGGCCTGGACCAGAGAATCGTCAACCAGATGCTGCCGGATGAACCTGGCACAAAGGTCAATCAGTGCGTGGACAACATCATGCAGATCTGGCGGGATGGCAAAGCTGACAAGCTGACCCAGCTGGTGTTCTGCGACATTTCTACACCGCAGGCAAAAGCTCCTGCAAGCAAGGCGGCGAAAACGCTGGATAATCCACTGCTTCACGCATTGGAAGGCGCTGTGCCTCTGCCGGAGCAGGAACCGGTCTTTACGGTATATGACGATATTCGTCAGAAACTCATTGCTCAGGGGATGCCTGCCGACCAGATCGCTTTTATCCATGAAGCCAATACCGAAGTGCGGAAAAAGGAGCTGTTCTCTAAGGTCCGTACCGGTCAGGTGCGTGTCCTTTTGGGCAGCACCGCAAAGATGGGCGCAGGCACCAATGTGCAAGACCGCCTGGTGGCACTTCATGACCTGGACTGTCCGTGGAGACCGGGAGACCTTGCCCAGCGCAAGGGTCGTATCGAGCGCCAGGGCAACCAGAATCCTCTTGTCCATGTGTACCGCTATGTGACCGAAGGAACCTTTGACGCATACCTCTGGCAGACGGTGGAGAATAAACAAAAATTCATCAGCCAGATCATGACTTCTAAATCGCCGGTGCGCTCCTGCGATGATGTGGATGAAACCGCCCTCAGTTTTGCAGAGATTAAGGCTTTGTGTGCCGGAGATCCCCGCATCAAAGAGCGTATGGATTTGGATGTGGAGGTATCCCGCCTGAAGCTGATGAAAGCCGACCACCAGAGCAAGCAATATCGTCTGGAGGACCAGCTGCTCAAATACTTCCCGGAGGAGATTGAAAAGCACAAAGGTTTTATCAAGGGCTTTGAATCCGATCTGGAGGTTTTGACAGCTCACCCGCACTCGGAGGACGGTTTTGCTGGTATGGAGATTCGTGGAGACCTGCTGACCGATAAGGAGAACGCCGGTGCAGCCCTTTTGGATGCCTGCAAGGAGGTCAAAACCTCCGATCCGGTGCAGATCGGCAACTACCGGGGTTATGCCATGTCCGTGGAATTTTCCGCTTGGAAACAGGAGTATACGCTCCTGCTGAGAGGACAGATGACCCACCGGGCAACCCTTGGTACAGACCCTCGCGGAAATCTTACTCGTATCGACAATGCCCTCGCTCAGATGTCCCAGCGTCTGGAGGCGGCAAAGGCCCAGCTGGATAACCTCTATCAGCAGCAGGCTGCCGCAAAGGAGGAAGTCGGAAAGCCATTCCTTTATGAAGAAGAACTGAGAAGCAAAAACGCCCGTCTGGTGGAGCTGGATACCCTGCTCAACATCGACGGAAAGGGGCAGGCACACACCGAGTCTGTTGTTGCCAAAAGCACACGGCCTTCGGTGCTGGATAACCTAAAACGCCCGGTGCAACCCCGCAGTACAGACAAGAAACCAAAACAGCATGAGGAGGTGCGATAACATGAATACTAACGATCTGAATACAGCCCTTTATGAAAAGATGGCTGCCGAACAGGACAAGTTCCGGGACTGGCTGAAAAGCCAGCCCCCGGAAGAAATCCTGCACCACACCTATGAATATACTGTCCGTGAGGATATTGTGATGGCAATGGAGGAGCTGGAGCTGACCGACGCCCAGGCCCAGGCACTTTTGGAATCTTCTTCGCCGCTGGCGGATGTGTACCGCTACTTTGAAAAGCTGGAGACCGGTCACATGGATGTGATCCGGGACAGCATTGAGAACCGTGCCGACGATGTGTGCAGAGCCAAAGAGGAACTGCGAACAACACCGGTCTATCCATATTCTGCTGCCTATGCGTCCGAGCATGGGGAAATGGCACAGTACACCCTCTCATATCAGGCGAACAGCGCCTGCAAAGAAGCCATTGAGCAGACCATCAGCGCCCACTATGCAGAGAATCGGCTGGATACGGAGGCTGCGGTCAAAGATGTGCTGGAAAAGTTCGGGACGGAACGGGTACAGTTTATTCTTGCCAACACCATCCAGCGCAAGAACTATGACGGGCGTATCTCTCAGGACAATAAAGCATGGGCAAAAAACATTCCTACGCTGGAGGACAGCGGCGCTTCCCGCCACTGTGCCTATCCTGTCTCTTATACACATCTGACGCTGCCGACGATCTCA
>ERZ1027041.10-NODE-10-length-37955-cov-11.552850_pt1 | contig 37955 bp, 53 predicted proteins | sample MGYA00519436_ERZ1027041 | MGnify/ENA primary metagenome ERZ1027041 (study PRJEB26926, sample SAMN06164425) | human gut metagenome | biome: ENVO:00009003; feature: ENVO:2100002; material: ENVO:00002003 | host: Homo sapiens | place: USA | collected 2012 ... | reverse complement strand
ATATAGTAGATTAAAACAAATAAAAACACTTTATATTGTACTGCTTTATGCAAAATAAAGACTTTTTCAGTGGCGTCCTATAGGTGATGGGATGAATTGCACATTCGAGCATGTCTGCTCAAATTCATAAAAAATCGCAAAAACACTTGTTCTGATACAATAAATATATTATAATAGAAAAAAGAACAATATGCTCTTGAAATTTGGACGGTCAAAATAAGCAATAAGTGAGTGTACATAATGAGTTTAGATAATAATTCTCATTCAGTGTTTTTGTTTGATCATGGTTATGAAATATAGCAGAAAGATGCTGGACGATAAGATGTCAGAGAGAACAAAAGAAATCTTTGAAATATAGCACCTGTTGAAACAATCCATCAGTATATAGAGAGTCAGGGTGAGAAAGATAAACCGGGCAGTAAAAATAAGAATCTATCCAAATAAAGAACAGATAACCCAGATAGAGAAGACAATCGGCTGCAGTCGTTTTCTTTATAACCGGATGCTTGCGGATAAGATCCGTTATTATCAGGAAGAAAAAAAGATGCTGAAAAATACGCCGGCCGGATATAAAAAAGAATATCCATGGCTGAAAGAGGTGATATACTATACTTAGTCCAGAATATTTACGGCAAATTACAGAGGGTAGTGAACAAATTGCAGAAGAACTGCACCAGTATATCATCTCTGAGATCGTGTCGCGGATGATGGCAAGAATCGGCAGAGGTGAGGATTATATTCTGACCAATACCGATGCATGGAGAATCAGAACGCTACAGGAATCTGGTGAACTGCTAGAGGACATTCTGGCAGAACTATCCAAATACACCAAACGTGAACAGCAGGAGCTTCTTGAAGCGTTTGAGGATGCTGGAATCACTGCAATGAACTATGATGATAAAGTATATAAGGCGGCAGGATTAAGCCCTGTACCGCTCGAACAGTCTCCGGATATGATAAGGCTCATGGAGCGGAATATGCTTGCGACCATGGGAGAGTGGAAGAACTTTACAAGAACAACCGCAAGTGCCGCTCAGAGGCTTTATATTGAGCAATGCGACCTTGCATATAATCATGTGATGACTGGGGCGGTTGGGTATACGCAAGCCATCAAAGAGGCAGTTAATAACGTTGTGAGTGATGGCGTTACCGTCACATATCCATCTGGCAGAAAAGACACGATTGAAACAGCAGTTGCACGTTCTGTCAGAACCGGCGTGGCTCAGGCTACGGGGGATATATCCCTAAAACGTATGGAAGAAATGGACTGGGATTTAGTTCTGGTCAGCGCACACATGGGAGCCAGAACGGGTGACGGCGGCGAGAATCCCGGGAATCACTCGTTTTGGCAAGGCAAGATATACTCTCGTTCTGGCAAGAGTAAGAAATTTCCACCGTTTTCATTGACTGGATATGGGACAGCAAGCGGACTGTCAGGAGTCAACTGTCGGCATAGTTTCGGAGCCAGTGACGGGGAATTTAATCCTTATGCAGAATTATCAGGACAGGATAAAGCCGATAAGGGAAAGCAGTACGAAAAGGAACAGCGACAACGTACTTATGAACGAAGAATCCGCAAGACGAAACGCGAAGTCCTCGGAATGCAAGCGGCGGTCGATAACTGTAAGGACGAACAGGCAAAATTTGCACTCCAACAAGACCTTGACCGAAAGTCCTATCTTTTGCAGAAACAAAATGCCGCATACAAAGATTACTGCAAGCAGAACGACCTGAGGGAACTGCAAGACCGGCTTATGATAGCGAAGTGGAGCCGCCAGAACGCCGCTAAAGCCAGAGGAGCGGCAAAACGCTATAAAACAGCAAAGGGGATTGACTGATGGATAGATGGGAATATTTCAATCCGAATCCTGTTAAGGATAAGAGAACAGGAGATTGCGTTGTCCGGGCAATATGTAAAGCAACTGGCTTCGACTGGGAAACGGTGTTCGCCGGGCTAATGGTACAAGCGTGCTCTCTATCAGATATGCCGAGCGCAAATTACGTCTGGGGTGCGTACCTCTATAAGCATGGATACAGACGCAAACTGATTGAACAATCGGAGCGATATATTTATACAGTCAATGACTTTTGCGCAGATCATCCAACAGGCACATACATTCTCTGTATAGATGGTCATGTGGTGACAGTGCAGGATGGCAAATATTTCGATACATGGGATTCCGGAAATGAGATCCCGGTATATTACTGGGAAAAGGAGAATAAATGAGCATATCAGAATTTGTACAGATTTTCCTCTCTATCTGCGGAGGGGTGTCCATTGTCGGAGGGGCGGCAGCCGCTCTGATGGGCGAGATGCTTATGACGATTACATGACGCAGAAACAGAGCTATCGTTCCGGCAAGTCTGAAGACTGCAAAAGAAAGATGCTCGCCGCATTGGAAGAACATCTGGACGAACTTACAACAGAAATGAGTGATATGTCCAAGGATGCAGAGTGCCGGGAAGAACGTGATCTTGTCAAGAGATACGTAGAAAAACTCCGTGATATGCTCTAAAAACACAAAAGTGGTAGAGAGGTAGTTAAAAGAAATCTGTTATAATGTAATTGTGCAGCAGGAAGCACAAGTAAAACGGTTGTTTTTGACATTTTCGTTTTAATCCTCCTTTCTTTAATTTAGTAGCTGGTACGCACGCTTTAACGGAAAGTTGAACAGGTTCGAATCCTGTCGTGCGTATTTGCCATCTGGCACGCAAGATGGCTCACCTCCTTGATTAAGGTTTTTGTTATTCATACTTTTCTTTTAAAAAAGAAATAAATATCCGAAACAACTCGTGGCAGGCATGACACGTTAAACACCTTGCTAACCCGGGAATCCGGGTTATGTGGAATGTACGCTAGTGGAAAACTGACAGAGTCGCACTCTGGTCTCCGGTTCGATTCCGGGCGCTCCACTTTAATCCGCTTAGAGTTAAGCTGTTTGTATACAGGTGGTCTATGTCTCAGGTGGATTTACGCTATAGCGAAAGAAGTGAAATTCACCCCAGTTTCTTTTTAGAGGGTTGGCCGTTATAGGCGGCATGGAATGTAGCTCAGTGGTAGATCGCACTGTAAATGTGAGGTCGCAGGTTCGATTCCTGCCTTTCCGATTACCTTGCCAGTGGTCTAACTGGCTTAATCCATTTACCTGCGGCGGCAGGTCAATAAACACGACCAGGAGGATGTTATGCAGAAACTTATTGACACTTTAAAATCATTTGGAATTGAAATCCCGGAGGATAAACAGGCAGATGTAAAGAAAGCACTCTCTGAGAATTACAAGAATGCAAAGGAAGTTGCAAAAACTCTGTCAAAAGTCGAGGGAGAACGTGATGACTGGAAAGTACGTGCTGAGACAGCAGAAGAAACCTTAAAAAGTTTTGACGGTATCGACCCGGCAAATATTAAAAGCGAGTTAGAGACTTGGAAACAGAAAGCGGCAGATGCAGAGAAAGAATTCAATGCAAAAATCTACGACCGTGATTTCTCGGATGCTCTGAAAGCGGCACTCGATGACGTTAAGTTTTCCAGCGAAGCGGCAAAGAAATCAGTCATGGCAGACATCAAAGAAGCAGGATTAAAGCTGAAAGACGGCAAAATTCTCGGATTAAATGATCTGATTGAGCAGATGAAACAGTCTGATGCATCCGCTTTTGTGGACGAATCTCAGCAGCAGGCTCAGCAGAACCAGGCAAGATTTACCACTCACGTTGGACAGCAGCAGACACCGGGAAGTATGACCAAAAAAGATATCGAAGCGATCAAAGACCCGTCCGAGAGACAGGCTGCAATTGCTCAGAATATCCAGTTATTCCAGTGATTTTTACACCGACTATACACCAGAGTATAGCCGCTAACCCAATACCTTAACAATTATGGGTAGAAAGGATTTTTTATGCCAGCAAAAACAAATCTTATTATGACTAATGATATCCAGGTAACGGCACGTGAGATTGATTTTGTTACCAGATTCGAAAGAAACTGGGAACACTTGCGTGAGATTCTGGGTATCATGAGACCTATCAAAAAGCAGCCGGGTGCTGTACTCAAGTCCAAATACGCAGAGGGTACTTTACAGCGTGGAAATGTTGGTGAGGGTGAGGAAATCCCTTACAGCAAGTTTACCGTAAAAGAAAAGACCTATGCGGAAATGACTATCAAAAAGTACGCAAAGGCTGTATCTATCGAAGCAATCAAGGACCACGGTTATGAGAACGCTGTTCAGATGACTGATGACGAGTTTCTTTTCCAGCTTCAGACTGATGTTACCGGCAGATTCTATGACTATCTGAAAACCGGTACACTTACTTCCACAGAAACAACATTCCAGATGGCTCTGGCAATGGCTAAGGGTCGTGTTGAAAACAAATTTAAACAGATGCACAGAAATGTGACTGGCGTTGTTGGATTTGTCAACATTCTGGACGTATATGAATATCTCGGAGCAGCTGAGATCACTATTCAGAATCAGTTCGGATTCCAGTACATGAAGGACTTTATGGGATTCAATACAATCTTCTTACTGTCCGACAGCGAGATTCCGAGAGGACAGGTTATTGCTACCCCTGTTGAGAACATCGTACTTTACTATGTAGACCCGAACGAGTCTGACTTTGCGAGAGCAGGTCTTGTGTATACCGTATCTGGCGAAACAAACCTGATCGGATTCCATACACAGGGCAACTACCACACAGCAGTATCCGAAGCGTTTGCGGTTATGGGACTTACTCTTTTTGCAGAGTACATTGATGCAATTGCAGTAATTACCATTGACGAAACACCAACGCTCGGCACTCTGACAGTAACAGCTGTGGAAGAAACAGCAACTGGTGATACAAAAATCACTGTAAATCCGGCTAAAGAAAACGCTGGCAATGTGTACAAGTACAAAGTTGGTGCATCTGAAACAGCTGTAACTTATGGCCAGAATCTCAGAAACTGGACTACATGGGACGGAAAAGCCGACATTAAGGCAGCAACCGGGCAGAAGATTACAGTGGTTGAGTGTGATGGAACATACAAAGCGCTGAATGCCGGAAGTGCAAGCGTAACAGCAAAATGACAAACGTAGGAGGTAACTGACATGGCTTATGCAGATTATGAATTTTACACAACTTCATATTTCGGTTCAGTCGTGCCAGAAACCGACTTTCCACGACTGGCAGAAAGAGCCAGTGATTTTGTGGATACAATGACATTTGACAGGTTGGTGGACGGACTGCCAACAAACGAACGCTCACAGAAGCGTATCAAAAAGGCAGTCTGTTCATTGGCTGAATTAATGTATCAGATTGAGCTTGCCGAGAAGAATGCTACCAATGCCGCTGCGAGCGGTACATCAACTGCAATCGGGACCGGTGGTAGCACGACAGGCATTGTAACATCTGTATCATCTGGCAGCGAATCCATCTCTTACGCAACGCCCCAGCAGAAAGCATCGGGCGCAAAAGAGTGGAGTGCAGTGTATGCCGCCGCCGGAGATGTGCAGAAAACGAACGACTTGCTTCTTAAGACAGCATTGCCGCTTCTGATGGGAGTAAGGACGGATGATGGAGTACCGATATTATATGCGGGGGTGAGAGTATGAAATATGTGCGAAAAAAACCGACTATAGTTGAAGCTATTCAATGTTTTACCACTCCTGAAGGTATAGCTCAAATTGAAAAGTTTGTTGGCAATTCGGTAAAAATCAATAACAATCTTAACTCACCGAACATTGAGATTTCTACATATCCTGCTCTATTTAGAGATGGTGAAAGAGTAGATTCGGTACTCATAGAGCCTGGAGACTACGTCTTGCGTGATGAAGAAGGATATTTCGATACAATGATAAAGGATGAATTTGAAGAAGAATTTAAGGAGGTATCTGAATAATGGACATTTCAACATTAGGCTCATGTATAGCAATCGTTATGATTTGCTACATCGTGGGAATGGGATGTAAAGCATCAAAAAGAGTCTCTGATGAATGGATTCCGGTAATCATGGCGGTTATTGGTGGCATTCTCGGAGCTGTCGGGATGGGAGTTATCCCGGACTTCCCGGCAACGGATTATATCACAGCGGTTGCGGTCGGTATGTTTAACGGATTATCGGCTACTGGCGTGAATCAGGTTATTAAGCAGACAATGCAGAAAGAATAATATTAAGGAGAGGGTATCATGTACGAAAAAACGGTGACGATTTTTGACTATTACGAATCAGCCACGACAGGAGATGCGTACTGGTATCCTCACGTGCTATCCGGCGTTGACCTGATTACGGACAAAGGAGCAATCCTTAAAAAGTACGGACCAGACGCAACTGACAACGCACAGTTACACGTTCGATACACTATCCAGAACGGCGATATAACCATTACTGACAAGGACGGCAAGATTCTTCCATGGGTGCCACCTAAAGAGTGGAAAAGGCAGATTAACAATGCTCTGGAAGACACCATCACATTCTCGGATGAATCGTTCTTCTGGGAAGGTGAGTGGACTGGTGGAACGATATCCGATGGTGATTATCGGAATGGATTCTACCAGTACATGAACGAGAACAAGGATAACGTGTTTAAGGTTACCAGTGTAGGCGGTCCGTACACACTGATTCCACACTTTGAGATTTTGGGTAAGTGATATGAGTAAAATTCATCATTTCAAAGGATTCTCCATAGTCGATGGAGATATGAAAATCAAACTGAATATGGACAGGTTCTCAAGGCAGTATCAAGAAGCCCAGTATCTCCTTGATGGAATGGTTATGGACAGTATGGTGCCGTTTATGCCGATGATTACAGGGGACTTTATCAACCGAACAAGAGTTGAGAGTACATCCTTACAAGGAACTGGGAAAGTATGCGCGGCGGCGGCTCCTTATGGACGTTTTCTGTACGAGGGGAAAGGAATGGTTGATGAAGCAACTGGAAGTCCCTACGCAAGACGTGGAGCAAAGAAAGTTCTCGTTAGTCAGTTTTCTGGTCGGACAGCCGCAAAGGAAAATCTTGAATACACCAAACAGGCTCACCCACGGGCACAGGCAAAGTGGTTTGATGCCGCTAAACGGCAATATGGTGACACATGGGTTCGCAAAGTAAAAGCACAGGCAGGAGGTGGCAGGCATAGCAGATAAACCTATCGGAAAAGACGCAACCGGATACGAAATTCTGACAGATGCCATGAAAGCACTTCTGAACCAGTATCCGGGACTGTATGAAAATGAAACAATCAAGTTTGAAGAACTTGGCAAGGAATCAGGAATTGCGTTCTCGGCAGATAATGGAGCTTTGATTTATTCAGAAAAAGAAGATGTTTGTGGCGTAATGCACCAGGTATGCCAGTACCCATTTTACGTGGTATATCGCACAGCATCTGACAAAGAAAGGCAGAAACTATCTGTTCAGAAGTTCCTTGACAATCTCGGTAAATGGATATGCCGGGAACCAGTTATTATAAATGGCTCTGAGACGCGTTTAAATGTGTTTCCAGAGCTTTCGCAGGGGCGAGTGATAAAACGTATCACCCGTGACAACTCCTATGGTTTAGAACCGCAGGAGAGTGGCGTACAGGATTGGTTGTTACCATTGTCGGTGCGCTACGAAAATACTTACGAAGCAATATAACAAGTAACAACCGGCTATCAATTGGAGATAGTCGCTAACCTACACAGCCTTTTAAAGTTATAGGCAGAAAGGACATTTCTATGCCAGTTACAGGAAAAATTGACCGTAAATATATGGCTCATTATATCGACGCAGGCTCCCTCTGCGGAGGACTGAAGCCGAAATATGAGCGTCTTGGAAAAGACCTGGAAGAGTACAATGTAGAACTCAATCCAGACACTGAAACATCTAAAAACATTCTTGGAGAATCCACATTTAAACATAACGGCTACGAAGTTTCTTCTGACGCTGATCCATTCTATGCAGACACTACTTCTGATCTGTTCACAGCATTGCAGAAGATCGTAGACAACAGATACAAAGACGATAATCTCAAAACAAAAGCAGTTGAGGTCCATCTCTGGACGGAAGGTACAGCAGGCAAGTATGAAGCATATCAGCAGGATTGCTACGTTGTGCCGACAAGCTACGGTGGTGATACATCCGGCTATCAGATTCCGTTTACCGTGAACTATGTTGGCGAACGTGTAAAAGGAAAATTTGACATCAATTCCAGTACATTCACGGCTGACAGCGAATAAGCACATATACAAGGAGGGCACGCCAAATGGCAAAAGTAATTAATACAAAAATTGATGATGGAATTCTCATTTTCACATTCACAAATAACGAAGACGAAGTTTTTTCTTCTTTCAAACTGAACCCGACTGATATCAATGTAGCAGCACGTGCAGAGGAACTGACGGAATACTTTGAGCAGCTTAAAGATTCTATTCAGAAAGTCACTTCTGGTAAAGAAATGGCTGAATTCAATAAACAGATCGAAGACAAAATCAATTACCTGCTCGGATATGAAGCATCAAAAGACCTGTTTAAGGAGCCGATCACGGCAACTACCGTGTTCGGAAATGGTCAGGTATTTGCTTATATCGTTCTGGATAAGATCGCAGAAGCAATCGCACCGGAAATTGAAAAGAGAAAGAAAAAAATGCAGGAAGCGGTCAATAAGTACGTGGAGAAATATACAAAATGACCGCCTATGAGCTACCCACCTCACTGAACATAAGTGGGGTGGATTTTTCTATCAGAACGGATTTTCGAAAAATAATAGGCATATTAATCGCTCTTGGAAATCCGAATTTTAGCAATGAAGCGAAAGCAATAATTGCTGTTCAGATAATGTACGAAAAATGGTGGGAGATACCAGAAGAAAATTTAAACGAAGCTCTTCAAAAAGCTTATGAGTTTATCGACTGTGGACAGTCGGACGATAATCCAAACCGCCCCAAGCCCCGATTAATGGACTGGGAACAGGATGGAGATATGATTATTCCGGCGGTAAACAAAGTTGCCGGCAAAGAAGTCAGAGCCGTACCGTATATGCACTGGTGGACGTTCTTCGGATATTTCATGGAATCCGGTGAATGCCTGTTCAATACAGTTGTTGGAATCCGGTCAAAAAAGGCAAAAGGCGAACGCCTGGATAAATGGGAAAAGAAATTCTATCAGGAAAATAAGAATATTATTGACATAAAAACACGTCTCAGCGATGAAGAGCAAGCTTATAAAGATAAGCTGAATGAGATGTTGGACCTCAAATAGTTAGGAGGTGGACACATGGCTGCTGATGGCTCAGTCATTATTGATACCAGAATGGACACATCAGGCGTGCAAAACGGCGTATCAGCAATCAGGCAGTCTTTTAACGGACTTGGCAGCGTAGTAAAAAAAATAGGCGTACTGATTGGCGGAGCATTTGCGATTGGAAAACTGACGCAGTTCGGTAAGGAATGCGTAGAACTCGGCTCTAACCTTGCCGAAGTGCAGAACGTGGTCGATGTTACATTCACAACCATGTCGGACAAGGTAAACGAATTTGCAAAGAATGCTATGACCTCTGCCGGACTGTCAGAAACCATGGCAAAACAGTATGTCGGAACGTTCGGAGCAATGTCTAAGTCGTTCGGTTTCTCCGAAGCACAGGCTTACGACATGTCAACAGCTCTGACACAGCTGACTGGTGACGTAGCATCATTTTACAACATCAGTCAGGACTTAGCCTATATCAAACTGAAATCAGTGTTTACAGGTGAAACGGAAACACTCAAGGACCTCGGCGTGGTAATGACTCAGTCGGCACTTGACCAGTACGCACTTGCAAACGGCTACGGCAAAACCACATCTGAAATGACAGAACAGGAGAAAGTGGCTCTTCGTTTGGCTTTTGTGCAGAAACAGCTATCTGCCGCATCTGGTGATTTCATTCGAACATCTGACTCATGGGCGAACCAAGTGCGAGTGATGCAGCTGCAGTTACAATCTCTCAAGGCAACAGTCGGACAGGGATTAATCAATCTCTTCACTCCCGTTTTGAGAGTTATTAATATTTTACTGGGCAAACTGGCAACTCTGGCGAATGCCTTCAAGTCATTTACGGAGTTAATCACCGGGAAAAAATCTTCTGGTCAGATAGGTGCAAGTGGCGCAGGTCTTGCCGGGACAGATGCAATAGCTGATACGGCAGACCAATATGGAAATGCTGCCGACAATGCCGAAAAGCTGGCAGATGCAACAAATGATACAGCAGACGCAACTAAGAAAGCCACTAAGGCGGCAAAAGGATATCTTAGTCCTCTCGACGAAATAAATAATTACTCAACGGATAAAAGTGCGGATTCATCGTCAAAAGTACCGGGCGCAACTGGCGGACTTGCAGATCAGATGAAAGATGCTGTACAAAATGTTGATTACGGAAAGGTAGCAGAGGGCGAGACGGTTCTTGATAAGATGTCAAAACCGCTAAAAAAGATAATCGACAGATTTAAGCAGCTGGCTAAGTTAATTGCAAAAGGATTCTGGGATGGATTAGGAGATTACGAGCCAATTTTTGACGGAATAAAAAAGGATCTCGATTCCATATGGAAATCTTTAAAGGATATCTTTACTGATTCAGAAGTTACTAAAGCAGCAAATAATTTTCTTGATTCATTTGCATATGCAATTGGACAAGTTGCCGGTTCATTTGCCAGAATTGGATTGACAATTGCGCAAAACATTATAGGCGGAATTGAAAAGTTTTTAAAGCAGAACACGCAAAGAATAAAGAACTATCTGATAGATATGTTCAATATCGGCTCTGAAATTTCGCAAATCGCAGGGAATCTTGCAGTCGCCTTCGCGGATGTTTTCTCAGTTTTTGGTGGAGAAACCGCACAGCAGATTACTTCGGATTTAATCGGAATCTTTGCTGAAATCGGAATGGTTCTTACAGAAACGGCTGCAAAACTTGGCAGAGATATCCTTAACATGATTGCGCAGCCTTTTATCGACAACAAGGACATTTTAAAGTCCGCAATCGAGGGTAGCCTCGGAGTAATAGAAACTGTAACAAGTGGGGTCTTAACAGTTGTTCAAAACCTTAGTGACGCAATATCGAGGTTATACGATGAACACGTAAAGCCGCTCTTTGATTCTATAGCAAATGGACTATCAAGCATATTTGGAACTCTGATAACTGGATATAACACGTACGTTCTTCCTGTTTTGCAAGGACTGGCAGAACAGTTCAAAGGGCTATTAGAGGGACCGTTAGGGGATGCGATTTTAAAGATAGAAACATTCCTCGGAAAACTCATTGATTCTCTGAAACTTCTGTGGGAGTCAGTGTTAGTGCCTTTGATTAACTGGATAATCGCAAATTTGCTTCCGGTTGTGGCAAAGATAATTGACGTTGTAGGAACCACAGCAATAAAAGTCTTGGAATCATTAATTAAAATTATTGGTGATGTAACAGACACGCTGAGCGGAATCATTGATTTTCTTGTCGGCGTTTTCACGGGAGACTGGGAACTGGCTTGGCAGGGAATAAAAGAGATTGCGGATGGAGCATGGAGTTTTATCAAAGATGTTGTGTCAGGTGCGTGGGAGGTAATTAAAACCGTAACAAAAGGCGCGTTGAGTATAATAAAGAGTATCATCAGCACTGCTTGGAATGCGATTAAAGCATTGACTTCAACAATCTGGAACGCAATCAAAAAGACACTTTCTGGCCTTTGGAACTCTCTTAAATCCACAGCCAGCACAGTATTTAATGCAATTAAAACTAAAGTCGTAGGCGTATGGGACAGCGTAAAGAACAAGACATCAAAAACATGGGAAAACGTAGCTACGTTCGTGTCTAATAAAGTAGAAGCGATAAAAAATGCTATCACTAATAAGTTTAATGCCGCCAGAGATGCAGTCAGATCTGCGTTTGAAGGCATTGTGGATTTTATTAAAGCTCCGATCAATCAAGCAATCAGCATTGTTAATAATGCAGTTGGAATGATTAATAATGCAATTGGTGGAATTGAATCTGCATTTTCCTTTGGACCCTGGACTGTTCCAACACCGTTTGGTTCAAAGACTATTGGATTTCATGCGACATTTCCACGTATCGGAACTATCCCATATCTGGCCAGTGGCGCAGTTATTCCACCAAGGTCAGAATTCCTTGCGGTATTAGGCGATCAAAAAAAAGGAAATAACCTGGAAGCACCGGAAAGCCTGTTGCGTCAGATCGTCCGGGAAGAATCAGGAAAAGGACAGGGAGACGGAAATACCTACAATGTTACAGTTAATGCATCTGGCAGAAAACTGTTAGATATTATTATTAGTGAAGCTGAAATGAGAAGAAACCGGAACGGGAAGAACCCATTTGAGTTAGCATAAGGAGAAGAATATGGCGCAGGAACAATTCAAAATAGACAACGTTGTTATAAGAGCACCGGACAGTTACAAACCGGTGTTCGCAACCACTTCTACGGAAGATTCTAAAAGAAGTCAGGATTTGATTATGCACAATACACCAATGGGAACAATTGGTGGGTATGACATGCAATGGGGCGAGCTTACGTGGGCTGAAATAGCAACCATACTAAATACTGTACTTAACAAAAGCCAATTCACGTTCCACCACAAAGACCCAACTGTTCCGGGAAGATGGATAGACAGAACATTCTACGCATCAAATTTCAACATGGCTGCGCAAACTCTGAAAGACGGGGAAGAAAAATGGACGGATTTGTCTATTAATGTGAGGAGGATTGAGCCGATTTGATAAATGTATCTACTCAGTTAAAAAAAGAATCTCTTACAAACAGAAATTATTACGTGACAGCAAACGTTACATTGTCAGACGGCACTACGCTCAAATTAGGCAAAAAAGACTTTTATCTGTCTGGAAATAGTCTTGTAGATTCAGCGGACTCTGGGGACTTCCCGGTGTGTGTAGCAATAGAAAAAACGGCAAGCTTATCATTGGTAAATGATGACGGACGCTTTGACGGATATAATTTTAATGCTGCAAGGTTTGTTATCTTTCTCAATGTGCAGCTATCTGACAGGATAGAAACTATAAAAAGAGGTACTTATATTGTATCGAAAAAGCCTGCAACAGCAAGCGAAATAAGTCTTTCTCTCTTAGATAAAATGCATAACGCTGATAAGACATATGATTCTAATCTGTCTTTTCCTTGTACAGTCAAGGAACTGCTCTCAGAATGCTGTCGGCAATGCGAAATCACTCTTGGAGATGCAGTGTTTCCAAATGCGGATTTTCAGATTCAGAAAGCGCCATCTAATACGACATATCGTACAGTAATCGGAATGTGTGCCGGGATAGCCGGTGGAAATGCAAGAATCGACGAAAATGACTTACTCAGGATTATTACGTTTGATAAGACATTTACCAATACGACTATTTACGATGGTGGAGCAGTAAAGAACTGGACAAACGGTGATGATCTGGATGGTGGCACACTTAATCCGTGGACGACAGGGACTGTGATTGATGGTGGTACGTTAAGTAATAACGATTATCACGCGTTATTTTCAATTCAGAATCTACAATATGACGTAGACGATGTCATTGTAACAGGCGTCAAATACGTAGAAGATGAGACCGAATATATGTCGGGTCAGGACGGTTATGTAATCACTATTGATAATCAGCTATTGTCAGGAAATGCACAGGCAGGCATTGAAGCCATTGGGAGTCAATTAATCGGTTTGCGAATGCGTCCTTTCTCATGTGACGGAATTGCCAACGGATACGCCACTTTCGGCGATCCAGTCGAATTTATTGACACAAAGAATCGTGTTTTTAGATCATTTGCAACTAATGTAGAATTTGTGTTTGGTGGCTCAACATCATGGAGCTGTAGCGCAAAGAGTGCTGAAGAAGATGCAAGCGAGTTTATTGGTGGACAGCAGGCAGTGGTAGAACAAGCAAAAAAAGACACAGAGAAAAAGCTATCTGCATATGACGTAAAGCTCAAACAGATGAATGAACTTGCAGCGAACACGCTGGGTTTCTTCTATACAGAGGAAGCACAAGAAGATGGTTCCGTAATTACGTACCGGCATGATAAGCCTACACTTGCTGATTCTAAAGTAATTTATAAAACAAGTGCTGATGGATTCTTCTTGTCAGTAGACGGCGGTCAGACATGGAAAGCCGGCTTTGATAGTAATGGAGATGCCGTTCTGAATATTCTCTATGCCATCGGTATTCAATCAGAATGGATTAACACGAGAGGTTTTACAGCAAAAGACAATAATGGGAATACGACATTAAGAATAGATGCCAACACAGGCGCTGTCACATTAGAGGTTGAAAACTTTACACTGAAAAGTAGAACTATTGAACAGATTGCCAAGGACGTTGTGGATGGGTCAGTTCGTAATGTGACTATCCCGAACTATTATGGCACGTATACACCAACATTGCAGAATTATCCGGCATCTGAGTGGAAAAGTGAAGAATATGAAAAGCATGACGGCTCGATATTCATGAACTTCTCTACAAGCCAGGTATATATGTTTTCTGGGACTGATGGCGCTTGGCGGGAACTGGACGCTGAAAAAATTGTCAATTTTGAAAGAGTTTTTAACGCTTTAACGGATAACGGTAAGCAAGAGGGAATTTATATGCAGAACGGACATCTGTATATAAATGCTTCCTATATTAAGTCCGGCCAGATTTCAGCTGATTTAATTAGCTTGAAAAACATTAATGTTACAAACAGTTCTGGAATATCAACATTTGCGATTGATAACTACGGAAATGTTACGCTCAGACCTGATACATTTGTATTAACAAATGGTGATACAATATATAGTGTTGCGGAAGACAAAGCTTCGACAGCGCTATTAAGTGCAAACAGCTATACAGATAAAGCGCTCAGTGATCTCGACATAGGAAAAATGTCCAAGCAAGAGATTATTAATGTGCTAAGCGATAACAGCAGCAATAAAGGCCTGTATCTATCAAATGGCAATGTGTACATGAATGCCGATTATATTAACACAGGCGAATTAGCAGGATGGAAAGTTGGAATTAAAAAGCTTTCAGCAAGTGGCACGTATGGAGAAGTAATACTAGATGCTTCAGCTGGAGAGATCTATTCAGAGACGAATACAGGAATATATGTACCGGGGTACGGGACATTGTATGGAACGCGTATTAGAGGAATCAATCTTTATACAGGAACCGTACATGCAAGTTCAGCCTCGTTTAATAAAAGCGTTTCGGCAGACAGTGTTTCGACATCAAAAGAAGTTACAGTAGGTACGCACGTAGAAGCCAGTGGTCATTTCTATAGCATCGGAACGGGGACAGACCTTGCGGATTTAAGTGTCCGAGGGACAAAGAAGAGGATTTTTCCAACAAAAAACTATGGTACACAGGCGTTTTATTGCTACGAAATGGCATCCCCCATGTTTGGAGACATCGGAGAAGCATCCATATCAGAAGACGGCACATGTCTGATAGACATAGATGACATATTCCAAGAATCTACTAATGTAAGGATTGAATATTATGTGTTCTTGCAAAAGGAAGGAGATGGAGATTGTTGGGTAGACCAAAAAGAACAGACATATTTCACTGTAAAAGGTACTCCGGGGCTTAAATTTGCATTTGAAGTCAAAGCGCGTCAAGCTGACTATGAACACATGCGTTTTGCTGATGCAAGTGAAACAGCTTACGATAGGGCAATAGACACAGACATGCCAGAGCCAGACTACAGTAAAAGCCTTGAAATATCAGAACCCGATTACGAAAAAGAGCTTCTTAATAACAGGAAAAAAATTATTGACGAAATGGAGGAAATATCATGAAAAAAATTCTTACAAGTTTTATGAATCTCAGCACTGGAGAAGGAAGTCGCATTGCTTACACCTATTCAGAAGTAGACGAAAGCACAGGAAGTATCATCAGTCAGAACAATAAAGGCAATTTTCTCGTGATGGATGACAGCGTGCAGAAAAATCTTGATTCTGTAAAGAATTACATAAGGAATAATTTCCTTTTATAAGGAGGTAAGTCTAATATGGCCAATACATACACAATACAATTCCGGCGCGGTATGTACTCCGATTTTGATACGTCGAAAATTCGTCCCGGAGAGCCCGTTGCGATTCTTGGCAATGACCCGTCCGTTCCATCTGGTAAAGCCTTATACATTGCATTTGCGGCTAATGATGTAAGGCGGTTGTGTTCCATTGAGGACATTTCAGAGATGGTTAATGCCGGAGAATTCGTTGGTCCACAGGGTCCCAAAGGCGAAAAAGGAGATAAAGGCGCAGATGGTACCGTAACATTTGAATCGTTGACTCCTGAGCAGAAAGAATCACTAAGGGGCATCTCTATCACAGCAGTCAGTATTGACACAGATGGAAATTTGACAATAACATTTTCAGATGGTGATAGTGAAAATGTTGGAAATATTATGGGGCCTCAAGGAGTGCAAGGCCCAAAAGGTGAAAAAGGAGACGTTGGTCCGCAGGGACCAGTTGGTCCGCAAGGCCCGCGAGGAGAAAAGGGCGAACAAGGAAACGACGGAACGTCTCTTAATGTCCTTGGCACAAAAGAATCTGAGGCAGACCTCCCCCTGAGTGCAGAGAAGAACGATGCATATTTAATAGACGGAGAAATGTGGATTTTCGACGGCGCGAATTGGAACAATGCTGGCAAGATTCAGGGGCCGCAGGGGCCAGTTGGTCCGCAAGGTCCAAAGGGTGACCCAGGGCCACAGGGTGTAAAAGGAGACCCCGGAGAAAAAGGAGAGCAGGGAGTACAGGGCCTAAAAGGCGATACTGGGCCGCAAGGCGATACGGGTGCAAAAGGAGATACTGGACCGCAAGGAGAAAAGGGCACTACATTCATTCCAAGTGTAGACACTGATGGAAACATAAGCTGGAGCAACACAGATGGAATCGCCAATCCCGAAACAGTAAACATCAAAGGGCCAAAAGGGGACAAGGGGAGTGATGCGACTGTCCCAATTGCTACAATTGAAATTCTCGGTAAGGTTAAGCCTGACGGCAAGACAACATTCATAGATGAAGACGGAACACTCCACGCAAAAGGCGGTGGCACAACCGTTACTCCCAAGCCCGTAAACAACCCAACGATTGAGAACTTAAATGCATCTGTCACAATTAAATGGCAAGACCCTGAAAACACGGTAATTAGTGGTTCAACATTCTCTACATGGGCTGGCACAAAACTTGTAATGAAAGAAACGGGCTATCCTGCAAATCCAGATGACGGAACGCTTGTGGTTGATAATGCAATTCGAGATAAATACAAAACCACAGGCTATACAGTCACAGGGCTGACAAACGGCAAACAATATTACTTTACACTGTTTCCATATTCTACAGATGGTGTATACAACTACGATGCAGGAAACAGACTTCTCGGCGAACCAAAAGAGGATTTGAAGATTGTCGCATTTGCCGACGGAACAGACGCAGAGATTGAAAAGATGATTGAAGCGCACTACGCAGGCAAAATCAACATTAGCGACTATTGGGCGGTCGGCGACAAGAGAACCATCCATCACAATGCCATGGATGCAACTGGCGTAAGTGAGTCACACGGAGCGAATGATTATGCCTATGTAATTATCGGAATCGAACATGATGACTTAGTGACTGCTATCAATGGCAAGACTAAAGCCGCTATTACAATTCAGACAGAACGTATGTTGTATTTAGACACTACGACAGAATATAACAACTCCTATAATGTATCACATGAATGTGGTTATATAAACGGTTCAAGTACAAATAGTGGTGGTTGGGAAGGCTGTGCAAGACGTACGTGGTGCAATAATGTGTACAAGAAATGTTTGCCTACTTATATTCAGAATATGATGAAGCAGGTCAAGAAGTTGGCATCTGTAGGAAGCCGTAGCAGTACGATTAAAGTCTCAAATGACTATGCATTTTTACCTTCTGAAATTGAGGTTTTTGGCAGTATAAAGTATTCTTTCGCAGGCGAGGGAGAACAGTATCAGTACTTTAAGAACGCAACTGCTAATAGATATAAGAAACCGTACTTTAGCAGTAATTTCGTGTCTGGCCGCTATTGGGAACGTTCGCCTTACTCCAGCAGCGGAAACAAATTCTGTCATGTGGACATGGACGGGGAATCGTACTACAGCGACGTCGGCTACGCTCTTGGTGTTGCCCCCTGCTTATGTATCTAAAATCCTAGCAAAACCCATCTACCGCCGTAAGGCGGTTAAAAGGATTTGCGGTACTATTTTTAATCAAAGGAGATGATAATTGTGGATAAAAAAGAAATTGTGAACATCTACAAAGCCATCAATCGAGTTTCAAACAGGCTGAATGAGATGTCTGAAAAGTTAGACATTGTGATGCAGATGCTTAATGCGGAATCTAATCGTAAAATTCTAATTAATGGTGATGGCATTGACGGTCTGGCTGAACTTGTATCAACGCATGATTCAGCGCTTGATGAACTGGCTACATTAGTTGCAACAATCGGAGGTAAGAATAATGGTTAAATTTTTCGAAGAGCGAGTAATCAATGGGCTAAAAAAATGGACAGATGTTCCTGAGTTGTGGAATAAGAAGGTAATTGAAAGACTTCAAAAGGATGGCTACGTACTGAATGAAGATGGGACAGTGGAAAGAGCAAGTTTACCACAGTAAACGCAATATGTGCAGGCAAAATTTAGGAGGGTTTTCGTATGACAAATAATCAAAAAGTAGTTCTTAGGAAGATTATTTACGCAGTTGAAACCGGTGGACAGGTTTATGGACAGCAGGATTATTCGGACTTTACGGAAGCCTACACCAATTCTTCTGAAGAACACGCAATTACAATCGGGGCAGGTCAGTGGTACGGAATCGAAGCAAAAACACTTCTGGAACGAATTTACGATGCTGACCCGGAACAGTGGGAGAAGATAGACAAGGTCAGACTTTTGGAGCAGGTCCAGACCGCAAACTGGGAATGTTTTAATATTTCCAGGGTATCACAGCTCGCAGATGTTATAGTTGCTCTTATTTCGTCCGATTTAGGCGTTAAATGCCAAGATAGCCTTATGGATGAACAATTAGCCACCTATGCAGAAGAAGCCTTTAAACAGGGCGTTACTGACGCCAGAGCACAAGCTATGTGCGTGAACTTTAGGCACCAAGGTGGACAAAGGGCAGTAACGAGGATTCTGGCAAAGGCCCAGAAACCATATACATTGGACAGTCTCTATGTAGCCTGCCAGACGGACACAGGAAATCAAGTCGGGGCATATAAGAGCAGACAGAGATTTGTTTATAATGCGCTGAAAACATATTTTCCAGAAAGTGAGGAGACAGGCATGAACGCAATTGATAAATTAATCCAAATCGCAAAGAATGAAATCGGATATCTTGAAAAGGCAAGTAATAGTCAGCTTGATAGTAAGACAGCAAATGCCGGAGAAAATAATTACACAAAATACTGGCGAGATATTAAGCCGGATTATCAAGGACAACCATGGTGTGCTGCATTCGTTTCGTGGTGTATGATGAAAGCATTCGGATTAGACACAGCAAAGAAACTTTTGAAGCACTGGCCATACGTTTACTGCCCGACAATGGCGGATTTGTTTACTTTGAACAGTAATCCAAAAGTCGGAGACATTGTTATTTTCTACAGAAACGGTACATTTACACACACCGGAATCGTAATAAAGGTATCAGGAGATCGGTTCTGGACAGTCGAAGGAAACACTTCTGGTGGCTCTACAATTATCGCAAATGGTGGTGGTGTATGTCAGAAAAGTTACTACAACAGCAACCTTCCCGGAACAAAATTCTGTACTCCAAATTACAGTTTAGTTAAAAATACAACGTCAGTTTCAGACTCAGATACAACCAAAAAGCAGAACACCAGAGCCTATATTGCACAGATCAAAAAGGACACAAAATGCTATACAAAATCAAACAAAAACAGCCCGTCAAAGCTGTTTCCAAAACTGAAAAAAGGTGCAGTTGTAGAGGTGATGAAGTACACAGAAACTGACAGTTCAGGGCTGAAATGGTATTTTATCCGCATCCCGCATCCGGCAAAAGGGTTTGTTTTTGAATTTGTTCCAAAAGGAGCATTCACCAGAATCACAGAAATTTCTAAATGATTTTCCCGGGGAATTACCCCGGGAGTTTTATCTTTAAACATATTTTGTATCATTTCGGAAGTTTTAGACTGTTATCGTTAGTCACACGTTAGTCACAAATAAAAATATTGTTTCCTAATATAATAGTGCCAAAAACACTGTATTTATGGGCATTTGCGCAATTTTCTAAATTCTATTTGTTGGTCACAATTAATAAAATTAGAATGGTGTCCATATCTGGTTTACACTTATCTTTTTCCCAGTCGCTAATTGAATTTTATGCTTTGCATTGATTTTTTCTGCAAGTTGCTTCTGAGTCAGCTTCTTTGCCGTTCTGGCTTGCTTGATTTTCTCGCCAAATGTCATTATCGGTTCCTCCTTTCATGATTAATAATAATATAGAAATTTCGAACTGTCAATAAAATAATTTTGATTTTCTCGAAATTTCTTCTTGACATTCGGATAGTTCGAAGTTATACTGTAATTGTTCAATGAGAACGAAATTCAAACAGAAAGGAGAAATGAGAATGTGCGTTGGTAAAAAAATTAAGTCATACCTTGAGAACAACGGCATAACACAGACATTTGTCGCCAATAAAACTGGCATTCCTGTTCAGAAACTCAATCTTTCTCTCAATGGAAATCGCAGATTAGATTTCGATGAATACGAATTAATTTGCGGGGTGTTATCTGTTGGGACTGACAAGTTTCTTGAACCGAAAATTCCAGAGCAGAAAGGAGAATAAATGGACGCATTACAATTTAATAAAGCCGTCAGTCAACACTGCAAAGAATCTGGTGGAGACTGTTGCAAATGTGACCTTCGGCTTTACTGTTATCTATCGCCAAGTGAGCGACCAGATGAGTTAGTGAGTCTGGTTATTGATTTTTTGCATAACCACATTAAAAACCATGGTCATTATACCCATCACAGTGCGGCTTCATTTCCGTGTATTGATGATATGGACATGAGCACCGCAGTAGGCGGCGACCGTTATCAGAAACCTCATACTCTTCATAAACAGTCACATGCTTATGAATCTTGTGGCAATGATACATCCGTGTAATTGTTTCAACCATATAATTCCCCTTTCGTTATACTCAGCATGTCGGTGCCTGTAAATGCATTATAGGTAGAGGGGAAAGGAAATACAATAGGTTGATGGGAAGACGAAAGATTTTTCTAAAAAAAATAAGAAAGGAGTATGAAATGAGCGAGGTTGATACTTACATCAAAGAAAATGCAGAAGTCCATCAGTTCGCTGCAGAGGTTGCGAGAATCATATCAGGCATTCCACAGATGCCAGAGTTCTCGTCAGAGAATATGACTGTAGCCGACGCGAGTCAACTGATCGGACTTCCTATTACAGCAATCCGGGCAGGGATTGTGTATGGATGGTTGCCGATTGGCGTGGCTGTGCAGAATAACAAGCCAGCAAAAAGCCTTTCCGGTGGACGAATCACATACATCATAAGCCCTAGGAAAGTCTATGAAGTAACTGGTCATGTCTGGAAAGGCAAAGAGGCTCTCAATAAGTGAGTGCCCCGGAGGGAGCCGAAACCTCCACCCCGGAGCTTTGCACCACTAAAACACCTTAGTGGATAGATACATTATAGTTCTCTATCTGCTAATTGTAAAGACAAATAAGAAAAAATAAGGAGAAATTAGCTAGATATGAGTGAAATTAGAAACGAAAATCAGCCGACATGGGCTGACATCGAAGTAGCGCTTGCAACTGAAATCGTTGAGGAAAGTAAGAAGAAATCAAGAAAGTGGTTCACTGCATGGATTGTGACAGCCGCCGCACTGGCAGCGAGCAATCTTGCGTGGATTGTAGGAGAAATGAAATGAAAGAATATATGCTAATTGCTGTTTGTATACTTGCCGGGAAATATGTGGATGTACCTATCTGGCTAAACATCTTTTTCGGTATCTCGGCAGCATGGGCAGTGCGCCAGATGGAAGCAGACTGGCAGTAGGAAATAAGGAGGATAAAAAGATGTTCGAGAAAGAGATTGATGAAATTTACGAACTCTGTAAAAGAGTTGTGAGCGAAGTTCCGGCAGTAAGTGTCGAATTCAGTTATTCAATTTATGGCATGAGAGTATGTGGGCTTAAAAGAAAAGAAGATGCTTGCCTTCCAAAAGACGTGTTCAAGTGGGATTTGTACCAAAACGTATCTTTTAACCCATTTTACGAGAAAGAAAGTCGTGAAAGTCTCAGAATAATCAAAGCTTTCTTGTTGGAACTTCTGATAGATGGGAAGTGTCCAAATGAGTAAGCAGATAGCGATTATGAAGCTTCTTCCCAGTCTGGAGATAGCAGGATGTATTAATGAACTACTCAGAGAACTTCAGTCCAGAGGGGATTACGTTCTGGATTATGAGAACTGTGACATGTCTCTGGATCATGTGGAATATCACAAGGCTGAAGACATCGATGGAGAGAAGTTCGGAGATGCTTCAGACAACCTGTACTGCTTTTTCAAGGCGGTGTGAACATGGATGAGAGGATTAATGAGGTTCTGAGATTGATTGATATACAGCTTGCCACAGTCCCGGATAACCCCATTGAAAAAACGGAATCGATACAGAATGCAAAGAAATGTTACAGAATCTTGCAGAAGAATATAAATTTCAGATCCTGGCAATGGAGGTGATGCCGGATCATATCCATCTGCTTGTGGACTGTAAACCTCAGTTTTATATTTCAGATATGATCAAGATCATGAAAGGAAATCTTGCACGCCAGATGTTTCTTGCGTATCCGGAGTTAAAAAAGGAACTGTGGGGTGGGCATCTGTGGAATCCGTCTTACTGTGCCATAACGGTCAGTGACAGGAGCAGAGACCAGGTGCTTGCCTACATCGAAGGACAAAAGGAAAAAGAAAAGAAAAAAGCCTGACAGAAGAAATGATTTGTTGGAGGAAAAGAGATGCAGACCGTATCCAGCTATGGCGTAGAATTACGAAAACAGAATATCCCGGTCCGCCAGACACTGGAAATCTACCGTTCTGCGGTCAGTTACCTGACAGAAATATATGAGCAGGTGTGGGAGAAACTGGCAGAGATCCCTGATGCAAAAAGGCGGTTTAATGCCGCAGAGCATCTGGTGCATACTACAAAAAAGAATCCTGCACGCTTTGATTTTGATCTTCGCTTTCCGAAGATGCCGTCCTACCTGAGGCGAGCCGCAATCCAGCATGCATTGGGAAGTGTATCTTCTTACGAAACACGGATGGATTTGTGGGAAAAGTCAGGAGAAAAAGTAGGGAAACCCAGACTGGCGTATGAGAATCATGCCATGCCTGTTTTTTATCGTGATGTCATGTACAGAGAGGAAAAAGAAGGAAAAGACGAAGCATACCTGAAACTGTATGATGGCCATGATTGGAAATGGTTTTGTGTGCATTTAAATCACACAGATATGGAATATCTGCGCAAGAACTGGTCGGGGAAAAAGGCATCAGCCCCGACACTGGAGAAAAGGCACCATAAATATTTCCTGCGTTTTTCTTATACGGAAGAAGTGACACTTACGAAGACACCGGTAAAAGAACAGATCATCTGTAGTGTGGACTTGGGAATCAATACCGATGCGGTCTGTACCATTATGCGGGCAGACGGAACTGTCCTGGGGAGAAAATTTATCAATCATCCCAGTGAAAAAGACCGGATGTACCGCACACTGGGCCGGATCCGAAGATTCCAGAGGGAACACGGCTCTGCGCAGTCACGGGGAAGATGGGCATATACGAAACGCCTGAACATAGAGCTGGGAAGAAAAATTGCAGGTGCGATCGTAAAAAATGCAGAAGAGAACCATGCAGATGTGATCGTATTCGAGTATCTGGAAATGCAGGGAAAGATATCCGGAAAGAAAAAACAGAAACTGCATCTGTGGAGAAAACGGGATATCCAGAAACGCTGTGAGCATCAGGCACACAGAAAAGGAATGCGGGTATCCAGAGTCTGCGCATGGAATACGAGCAGGCTTGCATACGATGGCTCCGGAAGTGTGTCCCGTGACCTGAAAAATCACAGTCTTTGTGTATTCCAGACAGGAAAAAGATATAACTGTGACCTGTCGGCATCGTATAATATCGGAGCAAGATATTTTATCAGAGAACTTTTAAAATCCCTTCCGGTAACGGAAAGGTCTTTGCTGGAGGCAAAAGTCCCTCCGGTAAAGCGTAGAACCTCGTGTGTTTATGCAGATCTGAAAGAACTTCATTTACAAATGGAAATCTTAAAGGCAGCATAAATGCAGGCAGATATACAGTGGACTACCTGCAATGTGGGAACCTGCCATATCTGGCATGGAAAAATGCGCATAACTGCGCTGACCTAAGTTACAGGCGTATCCGCCGATATTTAGTCTGACGCCTAAAGCGTCTGGAAGCACGCGACTTCAGTCGTGTGAGGATAAAGTTTTTAATTCACATCTATAACGAATCAACCTTATCAATGAAAGATATTGCAAGCTTGCTGATTATTGAGGGAAGCAAACATGTGGTTTATGACAAGGAGGAATGACTTATCGCAACACCCGTATTAATTATAGGAAAATCTGGTTCTGGCAAGAGCACCAGTCTTAGAAACTGCCAGAATGAACACTGGAATCTTATTAGAGTATTGAATAAACCGCTTCCGTTTAAAGGAAAAATTGACGGATGGTTTACAGATGATTATCAGCAGGTAATGAAGTGCCTGATCGCATCAAAAGCAGAGTCTATCGTAATTGATGATGCAGGATATCTTATCACGAATCATTTCATGAAGGGGCACGCTTCTGCTGGAAAAGGTAATGCAGTGTTCGCTCTGTACAATGATATCGGAGACTACTTCTGGAATCTTATTCAGTTCATTGTAACAAAAGTACCGCAGAATAAAATTGTTTACCTTATGATGCATGAAGAAAAAGATGATTCAGGGGAAGTAAAGCCTAAGACAATTGGTAAGCTTCTGGACGAAAAAGTTTGCATCGAGGGCATGTTTACTATCGTTCTTCGCTGCATCGAAGAGAGTGGAAAACATTTATTTGTCACCCAGTCCAGTCAGGGAGCAGTAAGCAAGTCCCCGATCGGGATGTTTGACAGCTTAACTATTGATAACGACCTTGCAGAAGTTGACAAGGTTATTAGAGATTACTACGAATTAGGAAAAGGAGAGAATAAAGATGAATAAACCAACAGCGTATGATACTACACAGGCAGCAGGAGAATTTGAACCAATTAAGCTTGGTGGTCATAAGATGGTAATTAAGCAGATATCAGAGAAAAAAACACAGGGTGGACTCGATATGCTCGTTATCTTGTTTGATTTCGCAGAAGGAGACGAACAGGCCGGCTATTTCATGAAACAGTTTGAGAACGATATCCGTCCAGACAAGAAATATCCGAATGCAGGTACTAATTACATGGTTATTGATGAGGGTGTAGATTATGGTGTCCGTAACCTTAAAACATTTATCACATGCGTAGAAAAATCAAATCCGGGATTTGCCGTTAAGTGGGGCGATAACTTCGGGCAGCAGTTTAAAGGAAAGCTGATCGGTGGAATCTTCCGTCTTGAAAAAGACTGGTACGATAACAAAGAAGTAAAACGTCACAAGCTTGCATGGTTCCGAAGTATTGAGGGAATTAAGGATGCAGATATCCCAGAAGAGCGTACCACAAAAGCCTATGACGATCATCTGAAAGAAGAAGCTATCATGGGAGCAAATCCGTCAGGTACGGACTTCATGAGTATTCCAGACAGCGTGGCAGATGATGTCCTTCCGTTCAATTAAAAGGATGTGTTTTTAATGGTTATACAAGCGGACACAAGAGAACACAAAAAGGAATGGGAACGGATTCAAAAACAGTTTGATGACATTGGAGTACAGTATTTCAGATCAAAGTTATATTGTGGAGATTATCAGTCGCTTGACAACGCAAAGCTCTGTATTGACCGTAAGAAGGATTTACAAGAGCTTTGTGGAAATGTCTGCCAGCAACACGAAAGATTCAAGGCAGAACTTATCAGGGCACGTGAAGCCGGTATTCAGCTGATTATCCTATGTGAACATGGACCAGATATTAAATCAGTTGGCGATGTGTATTTTTGGGAGAACCCAAGGAAACACAAAGTTATCTGGAGGACGATAAACGGCAAAAAAGTAAAGACTGTAATCTCTGACAAGGCTGTTGATGGCTGCCAGTTGTATAAATCTCTCTGCACAATCAGAGATAGATACGGAGTCCGATTTGAATTCTGCACGAAAGAAGAAACTGGGTGGCGGATCGTGGAGCTGCTGTCATGACTAAGGGAGAAATCAAACAGTCAGTAAAAATGCCAGAAATTCTCTCCAGGTACGGGCTAAGGCCGAATAGAGCAGGATTTATATGTTGCCCTTTTCACAAGGAAAAGTCAGCGTCCTGCAAAATCTACGATGATTCCTTTTACTGTTTCGGCTGTGGAACTGGCGGTGATGTGTTTGATTTTGTGATGCAATACGAATCCGTCCCTTTTAGTACGGCGTTTATTGAGCTGGGTGGCACTTATATATCAAAAAAAGGTAAAAGCCGCAACCAGATCAGACATGAAATGCGAGATATTAAATCAAAAAAACACAACCCTGTTCAGGATCCTAATGAGATTGAGCAGGTAGAAAAGAACATACTTATGTACGAAACAGCACTAAAAACGTTCCCTCCTGATTCAGAAGAGTGGTATATGTGCCAGTTTAATCTTGAGAAAGAAAAAAGCAGATACGAAATGTTATCAGCTAAGTCAGGAGGTGAGAAAAATTCTTGAAAATATTGAAAACTTACAGGCACAAGACTTTATGGAAAAGCAGTTGTATGAAGAGCTTTTTTCAGTAAAAAGTAAAATTGACCGCTCAGAAATCAAGTTTAAGCTGATGGACCGGGCAAAAAGTGTGAAAGCGAAGCATATAGCAGAAGAGTTCATAAAGGAATTCCAGAAAGCAGAACAGGAAAAGGAAAAAGAAGAAAAAGTAAATCGTTCTATGCAGTTAGTTGAAAACATCACAAACTTTTATCCTGATTCTGTTGATAAGGAATATCCTAACATGGCTTGTGGTAGCTGGATAGCTACAGAGAACGGAATATTTTCCTCTGAAACATCTAAGGCAAGAGAACTTGTATGTCACCACCCGATCATGCCGATACGTCGTCTAAAAAACATCGAGACAGGAGAGGAACAGATCACGGTGGCTTTTAAAAGGGATGGATATTGGACAGAAATAACTGTTCCAAAAATTGACATTGTGACTTCCAGGGCAATAACTAATCTTGCAAGGTTCGGGGTGCAGGTCAACTCAGAGAATGCAAGGCTTCTCGTAAAGTATCTGGCGGATGTTGAAATGTACAATGCCGATATGATCGACATACAGCACTCTACAAGCAAACTGGGGTGGCATGGTAATACATTTGTCCCTTACGACCTTTCAATCGTTTTTGACGGTGAATACCGCTTTAAAACGCTATTCCAAAGTATACAGGAAAGTGGAGACTACTTCAAGTGGGTGACTCTAGCTAAACAGCTGCGGTCGTACGGACGATTAGAGCCACGAATAGCACTGGCAGCATCTTTTGCGAGTGTTCTTATACAGCCGCTTGATGCGCTACCGTTCATCGTAGATTTCTACGGACAGACAGGTGGTGGAAAGACAGTAACGATCAATATAGCGGCATCAGTTTGGGGAAATCCTGCGCCGGGAGCTTACGTTGGAAACTTTCGGTCAACAGATACATCATTAGAGACAAGGGCGGACATGCTCAATAATTTCCCGATGATTCTGGATGATTCAAAGAACGCTTCTCAGCATATCCGGGATAACTACGAAACATTGATCTACAATCTCTGTTCCGGCAAAGGGAAAGGAAGGTCAAATAAAGACCTCGGAGCAGCTAAGGAAAATACATGGAGTAATGTGACTATTTGCAACGGCGAGAACCCTATTTCGGAATTTGCAGATTCCGGTGGAGCTATCAATAGAATTATTGAAATTGAGTGTTGCGAGGATATTTACGAGAATCCAGCAGAGATTAACGGCATTGTCGTGAAGAACTACGGGTTTGCTGGAAGAGTATTTGTCGGGAATCTCAAACAGTTCACATCGGATGATCTGAAAGAAATGAAAGTTGAAATTGAGAAAGGTTTTGACGGATATGACTTTCCGGCAAAACAGGTCATGGCTATATCTACACTTCTGCTGGCTGACAAATTAGCTACAGATTTCATATTTAAGGATGGACGTGAGCTGACGGTTGAGGACGTTGTAGACATACCTACACGCAAAAAAGACGTATCTGAAGGACAGAGGTGTTATGAATTCATTCTTGAAAGTCTTTCCGTGTACGGGCAGCACTTTGATACTCAATTCAGTTGCGATCAATGGGGATTCAAGGAAACACCAGATGAGTATGGAGATGTATATGTATATTTTTATCCGAAACCTTTTGAAAATCTTTTGAAAAATAATGGATTCTCCAGAAAAGCCTTTTCGGCCTGGGCGATTAATCGAGAGTTAATCAAGCACACAGGAAAAAGAGATACGGTACTAAAAAGAGACGGTGGAAGTGTAATGAGGCTTATTGCGGTAAAGATTGTTGATATAAAAAGTCTTGAAAACGAGCAAGAAAATGAGGTTATTGAAACTGGTTTTCTGCCAGCTGATGCCGAAACAAATGTTCCGTTTTCGTAATTTGTAACCATGTAACCGTTGTAACACGAAAAAAAACATCCTATAGGAGAAAGTTTGAGAGTGTATAAAAAACATATACTCTAGTGATTCTCCTATATAAAAACCTTGGTTACATTGGTTACACGGTTACACACCTCTGAAGCCCGCATAAAATAAGGGTTTGTGGCGTAACCAGTGGATTAAAAAAGCCGGTTACACACGGGTTACAAAATTAAAAAGTATATGCAATTAGATTTATTATAACAAAATTAACTGAATATTGCAAAAATATTTAGTTAACATAATTATTACAAGGAGTGGTTACAAAATGAAAAAAGACGATCTCAATAAAAAGCAAAGATATGCATTAGATACAATGCTGTCTGGCAGTAATGTTTTTCTGACAGGTGACGCAGGAACAGGCAAGACAACGGTTATCCAAACGTTCATCGATGAGGCGGAAAAAGCTGGTAAAAATATTCTGGTATCCGCCACTACTGGAATTGCAGCGGATAATATCGGATATGGGGCAACTACCGTACACCGAGCATTGAATATTTCAATTAAATTTGAGGACTATAAGAAAAAGGTGAAATCCAGAGCTGAACTTCTGAAAGAAGCAGATGTTCTTATCATTGATGAAATTAGCATGTGCCGGTTCGATTTGTTCAATATGATTGCAAAGACGATCATCACGGAGAATGAAGAGAGAGCAGTTGACAGACTTCTGATCGGAGAGGACAAAGAAGACATTCAGTTAATCGTGATAGGTGATTTCTACCAGCTTCCGCCAGTTATTACGACAGACGATCGAAAAATTCTCTGTCGGATGTATGGATCTGATTATGGAAAGGGTGGAAAGTATGAACATGGATATGCTTTCATGTCTGAATACTGGAAAGAAATGGGATTTGAATATATCAAACTTGATGAGGTATGCAGGCAGAATGATGAGGGATTTAAGTATGTGCTGAATGATATTAAATATGGCAACAATATTAGAAAATCCATTGCATATCTGGAGAACAACGAATCAGACAAAGTTATACCGGAAGCGCCGTTCTTGGTTGGCACTAATGCAGAAGCTGACAGAATTAACAATACTTTCCTTGGCAAGTTGGATAAAAAGACCGAAAAAGTGTTTCATGCAGCAGTTGACGGCGAGCTAACATCTGCCGATATTAAGAACATTGCATTTGCCAGAGAGGACTTAATTCTTAACATCGGTGCAAAAGTGATGATTACAGTCAATGATTTGTCTGGAAACTACGTTAATGGAACGATTGGCATCATTCAGAAAATTGTGGAAAACGGAGAATTTGAAGAATCTTATCTGGTTATCAAAACTGATAAGGGCAAAACAGTTAGCTTATATAGATACAATAAAGACATTGAGAAACAGGTTATTGAGGAATCCGAACAAGAAAAGGATGGTCGGAAGATCGTGAAAGAGAAGATTGTCCGTAAGAAAGTAGGCTCTTTCTCTCAGTTCCCGGTAAAACTTGCCTGGGCAATCAGCATTCATAAATCACAGGGACAGACATTTGAAAAAATCAACATTGACCCTTGCTGTTGGGATCCTGGACAGTTCTATGTGGCTGTTTCCCGGGCTAAATCAGCTAACGGCATACATTTTATCAGACCGATAAAACAGAGCTATATAAAGGCGTTTAGCAAGGATAACGAGCGACTTCTTGAACAGAGTTTTGAGGTAGAAGAAGGTGCGTAAGTATGAGAGTGACGCATGAGCAGATACCGAACACCATAAAGTTTTTACAGATTGACTTTCCGGCACTGGTCCTCCAGACTGCCGGAATTGAGGCAAAAGATGAATACTGGCAGCAGGTAGTTGAACAGATCCATGTTGTATCTGAAAAATATAACAAAAATGGATTTGTAGATCACATGCTTGTTGCTTATTCGAATTATCTTTCCAAGATGTTTAATAAGGCAAAAGAATTGGAAAAGGAGAATCAAAATGCCGTACAACACAAAGAATAGATACGAACAGGGACAGGCTCTCAGGAAAGAAATTTATATGTATATCGTCAGTTATATTAAACTGGTTGGATATGCACCGTCGATTACAGAGATTTCTGAAAGGGTGGATGCCGGGAGAGCTACGGTCTGGAAGCATATCAATAATCTAGTTGATGATGGTTTGCTCAAGACGAACCACCCCAGTACCGACAGAGCATATACTCCGGTTGGGTACGGAACAAGAAAGATAGGCAAGGAGATAAAATAAAATGAATAAATTCGGACTTACAAAATGCAGATTCCGTACATTCTTGGATAACGGTTATCTGATTGATGGTAAATATTGGATAGATGACTCCGCCGAAGATATGCAGGTGACTAGAAACGGATGTCGGAAGATGTTAAAACAGTTTGATGCTTTAACAGAAAACATAAGGAGGGTTGTTGGATGGGAAAGTTAAAAATCAAGCAGAAAAAAAAAGCATTCATTCCGTATACGAATCAGCAGGCTAATGCGTTTGCGCAGTCTATCCAGAGCTGCCAGAAAGAGCTTAAGGAAATGGAAAAGAAAGCCTATGAAGATGGTTTTACTGTTGGTGAGGATTGGAGCAATACGATCAACACCGTCACAACCATGATGGCTCTGAGACGATTATATGGCTTTTCTACGAAGCGTTTGCTTGATGTGATAAGAACTGCCAATGGATATGTTGAAATGGCAAATAGGGGCGAAATGAGCGTTCTGAGCATGATACAGGACATTGAAGAGAACACAGATGTAAGATTTGATGAGATGAATAAAAATCTGGTTAAGGAGATGGGAGTTTAAATGAAAGAAATAAATTATAAATCCGAAACAATCAAATTAAGTCAGTCCCTAAACAAAAAAGAACTGGCTATGTGGCAAAGCCTTAGCGATATGTACAGAGTATTTGGAACTAATACGAAAGAAATACGAATACCATTATCGTATTTACATAAAACCATGCATTTAAAGACAGAAACGGAATCTGACATTGAAAAGACGATGGACAAATTATTATTTGTCGGAGTTTTTCCAGAGAATCCAATGAATTTTAGCGGACTTGTCCGGGATATAATACGTTGAGCCTAATGCTGAGAGGAAGTGAAGTAAATGAGTAAATCAGTATTAGTGATAGATACACCGGAGAATTGCTATGATTGCCCGTTCGGAACTGCATACTGCGGCGAACTTGAATATGAGGGTTTGTGTGAATTAGCTGACTGTTTAGACTGCGTTGAAATTCTGATAACAGAAGAACATTATGATTGTGAAAGCAAATCAAGACCTGATTGGTGCCCACTTATGGATTTGCCAGAGAAAGACAATGGAGACTATCCACTGAAAAGAAATTTTATATCGTAGAAAACAATCTGCAATTTATGCTATTTTGCAATTATTATAATGAACTTGACAAAACCGTATTCCTCACCCGTGAAGAAGCTGAGAAGAAGTTGGAGGAGATGAAGAAATGAATAACAGACCTACACCAGACATAACGCCAAACCTTGCTATATCAGCATACCGCGTATTACAACAATATTGTACTAGATGGCCAGCGGATTGCAAAGGTTGCGGATTCTACGAGCACTGTCCAGAATGTTTTCAAGGCATACCATGTGACTGGAGTTTGAATGAAGAAGGTGAAATGAATGAAGTTGAGAAATGCGACGTTGATTGATTACGGAGTGCCGCCGGATGATATACCGACATTACAAAGTCACTTGCGGAATCTTAGTGAGAGCGATAAATATAATCTGTTACAGGTATCTATCAAATATGCGCCCGGCATCGAATCACAAATCTATGACAGCATCGTGAACAGTATTGGTTATCGGACAATGGAGAAGATCAGGACAGTTCCTGCAACAGAGAATGACTTTTACGGATACAAACGCAAGGTCATGGCGGAATATTATCATCTGGCCAAACTGATTGGCAGGCTTTAAAAAAAACTTAAAAATTTATAAAAGTGGTAGAGAGCTATGTACGCCCTAGTATGGTATTATAGTATATATAACTATAACTATGCTAGGGCGTTTTTATGTCTGGAGGTGAGAAGGTTAATATGGCGGGAAAGTATGAATATTGGCTTTCTCAAGAAGGTCAAGTACTTTTACAAGGTTGGGCTAGAGATGGTTTAACTGACGAGCAGATTGCAAAAAATATGTGCATTTCCCCATCGACATTATATGAATGGAAAAAGAAATATTCGGAGATTTCGGAGTCCCTAAAAGAAGGGAAAGAAATAGCTGATTACTTAGTAGAAAATGCACTTTTCAAAAATGCTCTTGAGGGGAATACCACGGCTCAAATATTCTGGTTAAAAAACAGAAAACGTGATAAATGGAGAGATAACCCAGAACCGGAAATGAAAGAAGAAAAAGAGGAGGGCATAGTAATTGAACTTACCAGAAACGGAGAGAAGATATAAAGTATATAAACATACTGTGCCTGATGGCAGAGTGTATATAGGAATGACTTGCAAAACAGTAAAAGCAAGGTGGGACAGCGGATATTACGGAAACGATGATTTCTTCAAAATTATAAAAAAATATGGTTGGGAAGGGATTAAGCATGAAATTATATCCGATAATCTCACCAAAGAAGAAGCCGAATTAATTGAACGAAAAAGCATTGCAGAACATCGAAGCAATGAAGAAAAGTACGGATTTAATTTTGACAGTGGTGGAAATTTCGGAAAGAAGCGTTGCGCTCGTACAAAGAAGAAAATGAGTAAGACAGCAACGCAGCTTCATTTCGGCGATAGGCTGCACACAAAAGAAGTTGTAGCTAAAAGAGCAATAACTCAAACAGGAAGAAAGCTTTCAGACGAAACCAAAAGAAGAATTGGCGATTCCCATAGAGGTAGTAAAAGCGTTTCAGCCAAAAGGGTTAATCAGATAGACAGATACAATGGTAAAATAATAAAAACATGGGACTGCACTATGGACGTGGAGCGAGCGTTAGGCTATAAGAATAGTGCCATTTCTCGATGCTGTTCGGGTGGACGCCCCACAGCCTATGGATATGTTTGGAGATATGAAGCAGTATGAAAATATCCGCAGATGATTTATTTCCGTATAATTTCGATAATGTGCTAAGAGATATTTTAGAACACAAACATACTTATTATGTATTCAAAGGTGGACGTGGAAGCTGCAAGTCTTCTTTCGTGAGCATTGTCATTATATTGCTAATGACAAGAAAAGAGAATAGAGATAAGCATTGTATCATATTCAGAAAAACAGCGAACACATTAAGAGATAGCGTTTTTTCACAGATGCAATTTGCTATATCAGCATTGCATCTTGATGGTGATTTTAAATGTACTGTCAGCCCAATGAAAATAACATATATGCCGACTGGACAGACTATAATGTTTCGTGGCGTTGATGACAGAATGAAATTAAAGTCGTTAAAAGCTCCATTCGGATACTTTGCTTTTGCATGGCTGGAAGAATGTGATACTTTTACCGGAATGGAAGAAGTACGAAGCATCTTGCAGTCATCGATGCGAGGTGGAAAAGACTACTGGACTTTTATGTCATTCAACCCACCAAAAACAAGACATAACTTCATGAATGAGGAAGTATTAATCCAGAGAGACGACAGATATGTTCATTCTTCTGATTACAGAACGGTTCCAAAGGAATGGCTTGGACAACAGTTTTTTGACGATGCCGAACATCTCAAACAGATTCGCCCAGAAGCCTATGAGCATGAATACCTGGGCGTCCCGAATGGTGACGGTGGAAACGTATTTGAGTATCTGGAAATCAGAGATATTACAGACGAAGAGATCAGCCACATGGACCGCATTTTCGCTGGTGTAGATTATGGATGGTACCCGGATGCCTTCTGCTATCTCCGAACTTATTATGATTCTGCCAGAGAGAAGATATATCTGATTGACGAGCTGTATGTAAATAAATGGAGCAACTCTAAGACTGCTGATTGGATCAAGAAAAAAGGCTATGACGATTACACAATGATATGTGATTCTGCGGAACCTAAGTCTGTGAATGACTTCCGGGATGCCGGACTTCCTGCAAGAGGAGCAATCAAAGGACCGGGAAGTATCGAGTATGGTTTCAAATTCTTACAGACAAAGACTATAGTCATTGACCCGAAGCGAACACCGAACGCATATAAAGAAATCACAGAATATGAGTACGATCGGGACAAAGAGGGAAATGTAATAAGTGGTTATCCTGACGGAGATGATCATGCAATCTCGGCACTTAGATATGCTTATGAGCCGTTGTTTAACAGGAGAGGTTACAGTGCATAATGGGACTTATAACAACACTAAAAAGGTGGTTTAATATGATATTCAAAAAACAAGCCGAAGAGGACTTCAACATTCAGGCAGCAGAATTTCCAGAGATGGAATCGCTGATTAACCGGTGCGCGAACATTTACAGAGGTGCGCCGGAATGGCTGGATGATAAGAATAATATCAAGACGATCAATTTTGCTAAATCTGTCTGCTCAGAAACAGCTCGGCTCGCAACGCTGGCGATCGGCATTCAGATAGACGGTTCTGCAAGGGCTACGTGGCTACAGGAACAGATCGACAAGGTATATTTTCAAATCCGTCACTGGGTAGAATATGGCTGTGCTTATGGAACAGTATTTATTAAGCCAAATGGTGAAAGCATTGACGTATTTACTCCGGCAGATGTGATGATCGTGGACTATGATAATCAGGAAATTAAGGGAATCATATTCAAGGATTCTTATACTGTTGGACGGAAATACTATACACGGCTTGAATATCATAGATTTGTTGAGACTACCGTGGATGGCGTGACGACCTATCCGTACTACGTTTCTAATAGAGCCTATGTGTCAAAATCCCCTCAGTCAATCGGCGATAAGATTGACCTTAAACAGACCAAATGGGCTGACCTTATGGCAGATACGCCGCCGATTCTCAAGGCAAATGGAGAGAAGCTGGACGGGCCTCTGTACGGAGTACTGCGGACGCCGCAAGCGAATAACGTGGATATTAATGCACCATTGGGATTGCCGATTTTTGCCGAAGCTATCGAGGAGTTAAAAGACCTCGACATTGCATACAGCCGTAATGCCGGAGAAATATTTAATTCTCAGAAGATTGTTCTGGCAGATGATAGACTGCTGATGCCAAGCGGTACGCCTGTATCAGCCATGTCGCCACAAGGTATGGAGAACAGGCGAAATGAGATGAAATTGCCGCACTTTGTCAAGAATGTATTCGGACAGGACGAGAAAGAGTTTTACCAAGAAATCAATCCGCAACTCAACACGGATACCCGCATAAGTGGCATAAATGCCCTTTTAAGCCAGCTGGGGTATAAGATTGGATTCTCCAATGGGTATTTTGTTTTCAATGAATCTAGCGGCATTCAGACAGCTACAGGAGTAGAAGCAGAACAGCAGAGGACAGTCCAGTTTATCAAAGACGTTCGAGACAAACTGGAATCCTGTCTGAACGAAGTAATCTACGCACTGAACGTTTACGCTGACCTGTACGGGCTTGCACCTGTCGGAGCTTACGAGGTCAATTATGATTTCGGGGACATCCTGTATGTACGTGAAAATGACCGTGCGAGATGGTGGCAGTATGTGACTACTGGCAAGGTTCCGGCATGGTTGTATTTTGTAAAATTTGAGGGAATGACTGAGGAAGAAGCGAAAGCAATGGTTGAAGAAGCTCAGCCAGACGAACCAACATTATTCGGAGAGGAGTAAAAAAGATGGCAGATAAACCAGTAACAAGGGAAGAAAAATATCTTGCATACTTGACAGGCGATTACAAGGGCGAACTCCCGAAGCCAATTACGAGAAAAGAGAAGTATTTATACGAATTATGCTTAAAAGGAATAGGTGGCGAAATCTCGCCGGAAGAAATCAAAGCCGCAGTAAATGAGTACCTTGAAAAGAATCCGGTCAAGCCCGGAGCCACCACAGAACAGGCACAGCAGATCGAGCAAAACAAGACAGATATTGCTTCACTGAAAGAGGAAACTGGTTCGCTAAAGGAAGAAATAATTGTTAAAAAAAAATGAGACATTTTCTGGGAAAGATATTGACTGGATAAATGGTTTTTATGGCGAAGACGGAACAATCACACCGCATACGCTCTATAAGCACACCAGAGTTTTTAAAGTTGAACCTGAAACAAAAGTAACATACGCATATCTGCGAAGCCCCACAGACTATTCGCCATATATAGCCTGCTTCAAAAATGGAGTTTACATCAAAAAAAGTTCGTTGTTGGGTGATGTGGACGCTAATTTTAACAACCGTAGCAAGAATTCCCTCACCTCTATAGGGACGCCACTGAAAAAGTGGTCGTAAAATCATATATCTGATATAATTAAGGTATCATAATTGTCGGAGGTTGAAATGTTATCATCCCAGCTTAAACTTAACCTTAGTTATTATTCAGATTTATATGACATGATTGTTCCAAAAGATCATATTCTAAGAAAAATCAGGGAATTGGTCGATTTTTCTTTTATATATGATGAATTAAAAAATAAATATTGCCTTGATAATGGACGTAATGCAAAAAACCCTATATTGCTATTTAAATATCTGCTTTTGAAATATCTTTATAACCTTTCTGATAATGGTGTTGTTGAAAGATCACGATATGATATGTCTTTTAAATATTTTCTGGAATTAACGCCAGAAGAAGAGGTTATCCATCCTAGTCTTTTAACCAAATTCAGAAAGCAGCGTTTAAAAGATGAAAATATACTTGATCTGCTCATAAATAAAAGTGTAGAACTTGCCATAAATCAAGGTGTTTTAAAAAGCAATTCTATTATTGTTGACTCAACTCATACAGAAGCCCGTTATCATAAAACTACTCAGAGAGAAATGTTGAAAAAAGCCTCTACTTCTTTAAAAGCAGCTTTAAAAGATTCTGATAAAGACATTTATCTGCCAGATGAACCTGAAAAATGTGCTTCTTTAGATGAGTATAATGAATATTGTCATGAATTATTAAACACAGTCCAGGAAAGTCCGTATTCAGAACTGCCAACGATTAAAGAAGACTCTTCTATGTTATCCGAAATTTTGGATAATCAGATTGATTGTTATGATCAATCCATTGATCCAGATGCCCGGATTGGCCATAAAACGGTCAATTCTTCTTTTTACGGATACAAAACTCATTTGGCCATGACAGATGAACGGATTATCAC
>ERZ1027041.7-NODE-7-length-46036-cov-7.792697_pt1 | contig 46036 bp, 62 predicted proteins | sample MGYA00519436_ERZ1027041 | MGnify/ENA primary metagenome ERZ1027041 (study PRJEB26926, sample SAMN06164425) | human gut metagenome | biome: ENVO:00009003; feature: ENVO:2100002; material: ENVO:00002003 | host: Homo sapiens | place: USA | collected 2012 ... | reverse complement strand
AAATCTTCTATCTTGGTATCTGACAGCCCGAACAGCGACGGAAATTATACGGTAATCTACAATTCCGCGCCTTCCGCGCCGCCCAGCATTACCGCGCCCGCAACGTGTTACAGCGGGCAGAATATCAACATTTCTTGCGCGGCGGCGACCGATCCGGACGGCGACGCGCTGACCTATTGTTTCGAGCGCTCATACAACAGCGGCGCGTGGACACAGGTTCAAGCGTCCGCAAGCAGGACGTTCACGGAAGCGGTATCGACCGCGTGGAACACGTTGAAATACCGCGTCCGCGCGAAGGACAGCTACGGCAATTATTCCGCGTACACAACAAGCGGAGATATTGCCGTAATCCATAACCAGCCGCCCGTGATTTCCGGCAGTAATGCCGATCTTGGGATCAAGCGCGCCGATTTCACCTATCAATACAGCGTAACCGATCCGGACAATGACGTGGTGAACGTCGTTGAAAAGATCGACGGAAAGACAATCGCGACGAAGAACGCGATCACGCTGGGCGCGACGCAGACGCTTTCCGTTTCCGGAAATACCTTCACGGCGCTTACGAACGCCCAGCACACGATCACAATTACGGCGACCGACAGCGCAGGAAATAGCGCCGTCCGGACGCTGACGTTCACGAAGTCGATTGCGGGCTTCATTATCACGCTTTCCGCGCCGCTGGAAGCCGACAGCCAGCCGACACGCGCGAATATCAAGGTAACGCGCGACATTCCGGCGGGCGGCACGTTCAAGGTTGAAGTTACGAACAATCCGTTTGACGCGTCCCCCGTTTGGGAGGATTGCACGAACGCAGTTGTTCAAGGCGTGGCACACGTATTCGAGAATAAGATTAACACGGCGGCACAATACGGAATGAATATCCGCGTAACCGTAGAGCGCGGCGACGCGCTGACCGCTTGCTGGGTATCGGGGATCGGGGGTAATTTTGAATGAGCGTAACACATAGAAAAGGCGGCGGAGCTTCCGCCGAAATTGAAAAGGACGTTCGGGAAGTCAAAGCGGCGGGAGAAAAAACCGCCGCTTTGCTTGCTCTTTCATTCAAAGCGCAGATCGCGCAGGACCGCGCCGCCGGAACGAATGTCATTTCCGACGCGGCGATCCTGCAATCGGCGGAAGTGATCGAATACGACGAATACGCCGACAATCACGCTTACAACACCGTCGGCGAAATCATCAAGCACAACGGGCGGTATTACGAGATCAAAGCGGCGCACACGTCGAACGCGGCGGCTTATCCCGTTGAAACCACCTTCGCGTACTATCGCTTGATCGAGCTTTCCGCGACCGGAACGCTTGACGATCCGATCCCGTATCCGGAAACGGCGGGGATCGTCGTTAATGTCGTTTCCGGCTTGTATTACAGCTACAAAGGCGCGGTATACCTTGCAAAAGCAGATATGCCGAATTGCGTTTATCCGCCGGACACGGCGGGCTTGTGGCAATGGGAAAAAGTAACCTAACGGGAAGGAGGATCAACGATGGACACTTTCACAACGGTTCTTTCCGTCTTTTCTACCGTATGCGCTATCGTGTTCGGCTATATCGCTTTTGTTCGTAACAGGGACAAGGACAAGGAAAGCAATGTGAAGCACGACGCGACCGTTTTAACCGAGATCGGATACATCAAGGCGAACACGGACGAAATCAAGGCGGAGCAGAAGGAACAGCGAAAGACGAATACGGAGTTCGTAACGCGCTTGACCGACGTTGAAGCGTCGGCGAAACAGGCACACAAGCGGCTTGACCACATCGAAAAACGAATGGATCAAGCAGAGTAACACCAGCGACGGCGGGGGCTTCCCCGCCGCTTCTTCATTGCAAAGGGGGGTTCAGCAATGAGCAATAGCAAACTTATTTCGTGTACGCTGATTTCACCGAACAAGAACAGCCCACGAAATCACAAGATCGACACGATCACAATTCATTGCGTCGTCGGGCAATGTTCCGCCGAGAGGATCGGCGAAATCTTCAAGCCGACTTCACGACAGGCAAGTTCAAACTACGGGATCGGCTACGACGGGCGGATCGGGCTTTACGTCGATGAAGCCGATCGTTCGTGGTGCAGTTCTTCGGCGGCGAACGATAACCGCGCAATCACGATCGAGGTTGCAAGCGACACGAAGCACCCATACGCCGTGAATGATAAAGCATACGCGGCGCTTATCGATCTTGTCGAAGATATTTGCCGCCGGAACGGGATCAAAAAGCTGGTATGGAGTACAAGCAAAGACGACCGCGTAAACCACAAGAACGGGTGCAATATGACCGTTCACAGGGATTACGCGAACAAGTCTTGCCCCGGCGATTATCTGTATAACCGACACGGCGAGATCGCGGCGGAGGTAAACAGGCGGCTGGGCGTTCCGGCAGAGGAACAGAAGCCGGAGCAGAAGCCGCAGGGCGACGCGAAGAACCTTTACCGCGTCCAGCTTGGAGCGTTTGAGAAGAAGGACAACGCAACAGCGTTCGCGGCGAAGCTGAAAAAGGAAGGCTTCGATACCTACATCGTGCAGATCGGCAAGTTTTACAAGGTTCAAGTGGGCGCGTTCAGCGTCAAGGAGAACGCGAAAGCTATGCTGGAGAAGTTGAAGAAGGCGGGACACGACGACGCTTTCATTACCTATTCCGGCACGTCCGGCGGGACATCGGCGCGGAAGATCACAACGGGAAGCAAAGTGCGCGTGAAAGCGGGCGCGAAAACCTATTCCGGCGGAAGCCTTGCTTCCTTCGTCTATTCCCGCGATCACATCGTCAAAGAGCTTTCCGGAAAGCGCGCCGTGATTACCTACGGCGGAACGGTTGTCGCGGCGGTGAACGTCGATGATCTAACGCTTGTTTAACACACGCACAACGCACGGTATGCGTTACACAACGCGCGCCGTGCGTTAATTGTGCTATGAAAGGGGGACGCAATGAAAAACAAACCTTCGAGCGGGAAGCGGGTGGCGAAGCGCCGCTTCTTCAAGGCTGACGAACGCTTCGCAACGAAAGCCGTTATTGTGATCGCAATTACAACGGCGGCTTTCATCGTCGCACAGTACGTTTCATTCCTTATCACGCGGCAGGAACAAACCGTTCTGATCGAATGGTATTTCCGCGCCGTCGTGATCGAATGCGGCGCAATGATGATGAAGCGTCTTGCCGAAGTAATCGTCGGCAGGATCAAGAAAAAAGAAAAAATCGACATAACAGAAAGCGAGGATACAAACAATGACTATTGATCTTACCAGCATTGCAAACGCCGTGATCGCTCTTATCGCGGCTATTATTACCGCCTTCGTGATCCCGTGGATCAGAAGCAAGACGACCGCCGCACAGTTTGAGAAAATCAAAATGTGGGTAACGGTTGCCGTCGAAGCCGCCGAACAGCTTTACACCGGAAGCGGCAGGGGCGCAGAGAAGAAAGCATACGTTGTTGAATTTCTGAATAGCAAGGGCTTCAAGATCGACGCGGAAACGCTGGATAAACTGATCGAAGCCGCCGTCTTTAATCTTCCGGACTACTTCACTATTTCCGGTATTCCGGCGGATACCGACAGCAACAAAGAGTAATTGACCGCGCGGCGGATCGCGCTTCCCCTTTCAGCCTTCCGCCGCATAAAGAACAATCCCCCGTGCGGGCTTTCGAGCCTTGCACGGGGGATTTTTTTGTTTGGTTCATTCCTTCGGCGGTTCGACCGACGCTTCCGACGGCGCGGCGGTTTTCCCTTTAATGAGTTGATACAGCTTCTTACAGCCGACCGCAATTCCCTTGAATAGATAGTAATAAATCTTGTAAAACGCCCACAAGAAGAAGTACAGACACCAGCCCGCGCCGATAATCATATACCACATCAAATAGAACATTCCGGCGAAGAGCATAGCGAAGCACCACAACGGCGCGTTTCGCTTATTCACGCGCACACCGAAGCCCAGCCGGAAACCGGACATCTTCTTCAATGTCTTTGTAAAGCTGACGAACATTAGAGCAAATCCCCCTTCTTAAATGTAAATTTTCAAGGCAGAATTCGCCCATTCTGACCTTTAACACAATTATACGCCCGTCATGCGCTAAAATCAAGAATAAAGCGGAATATTTACACACCGTTTGCAAATAATCAGAATGAAGAGGGATCGCGGCGGAAATGAAGATATACGATTACAACGGCAAAAAGAACATTTGCGGCGACCGATTGCGCGAAGCGCGCGTCGTCCGGCGGCTACGGCAAGAGGATTTAGCCGCACAAATACAGTTGAAAGGGATCAACATGGAGCGGGACAGCATAAGCCGAATTGAAATCGGTACGCGCTTCGTATCCGACTTTGAATTGAAGATATTTGCGGAAGTGCTGGGCGTTTCGGTAAATTGGCTTTTAGGTATAGACGAATAACGGCGGCGGGGTGATCCCGTCGCCGCTTTTCTTTTACAGGCGCATAAAATACGTATAATTTTTTCTCAAAACCTATTGACATATACGCATTGAAGGCGTATAATAGTAAATGTAAGGAGGACAGCAGATGAAAACAAAAGACCTTATCGAGCTTTTAGAACGAAACGGCTGGAAGTTCAAGCGGCACGGCGCGAACCACGACATATACGTGAAGGACGGTCAAAGGGAAAGCGTCGTAAGGCACAGAGAAACCGACGAAGAGTTAGCAAAAGCAATCATCAAGCGGCGCGGGCTGAAATAAGCCCGCCGCCACTTGACAACAATATAGGAGGTACGGACAATGAAATTCAAAAAGCAAGCAAACGTCGCGTTCTTTTCAAAGTATGTCCGCGAAGATGGAAAGTTCACAATTACAAGCGTTGATCGGCGCGTCAACGGTACTTTGAAAAATGTGTTCGAGGTAACGGACGAAACCGGAAACGTGATCGACACATTGCCGCGCCTTAAAGACGCAAAAGCAAAATACGCGGAGATTTGAAGGAGGTATTCAGAATGAAAAACGCATATCCCATCGTTATGACGCAGGGAAAAGAGTTCATCGTGGTATTTATCCCCGATTTCAATATCAATACGCAGGGCAAGGACGTTCCGGACGCGATCGAGATGGCGCGGGACGCAATCGGGCTTATGGGAATTGATATGCAGGACGACGGCGAAGCGTTGCCGGAAGCGTCGAGTATTGCAAGCGCACAAGCCGAAGCGCCGTCCGGCGCGATCGTTTCGCTGGTTGACGTTGATTTCGCGGAGTACCGCAGAAAGAATGATATGCGCGTCGTGAAGAAGAATTGCACCATTCCTTCATGGCTTAACTTTGAAGCGGAGCGGGCTGGCGTGAATTTTTCCGCCGTCCTGCAAGCGGCGCTTAAAAGCGAATTGCATATCACAAACAGATAATCAGAGAGGGCGAAGGGCGGCAGAAATGCCGCCCTTTTGTCATATTCGGAAGCTGGAGGAAGGAAGAATGCACAAACACTTGACTTGGACAGACCGCCTAAAAATCGAAAAAGGCTTGAAAGAGGGCTTGAAGCCTTGTGCGATCGCTGACCGTCTGCACGTCCACAACACAACGATATACAGGGAGTTGAAGCGCGGACGCTATACGCATTTGAATTCCGACTTGACGACCGAAGAACGCTATTCGCCGGAGATCGCGCAACAGCGCTATGAAGAGAACCTAAAAGCCAAAGGCGGCGAATTGAAGATCGGCAACGATTACGAATTATCCGCCTTCATTGAAAAGAAGATCGGCGAAGAAGGCTATTCCCCTGCCGCCGTCGTCGGAGAGATCAAGCGGCTGGGGCTGACCTTCAAAACGGAGATCAGCGAAAAGACGATCTATAATTACATCGACAAGGGTATATTCTACGGGATTAGCCGCGAGAGCTTGCCGGAACACGGGGAACGGAAGCGGAAGTATGACAAGGTGGAGCGGAAGAAAGCCGCCCGCGCGCCGCAGGGCGAAAGCATAGAGGAACGCCCGCAGGAAATCAACGATCGGCAGACCTTCGGACATTGGGAAGGCGATTGCGTATGCGGGAAGAAGCGGACGAAGGAAACCTTGTTTGTTCTTTCGGAGCGCTTGACGCGGAACGAAATTATTATCAAAATGCCGGATCAGACCGCCGCCAGCGTCGTGGCGGCGCTGAACAAGTTAGAACGACGCTTCGGGAAGAAGTTTTCACAGATATTCAAAAGCATTACGTTTGACAACGGATCGGAATTCATGGATTGCGCCGGAATTGAAAAATCCGTCTACGGCAAAGACCGGAAGCGCACGAAGGTTTACTATTGCCACCCGTACAGCGCATACGAACGCGGCACGAATGAGAACATAAACAAAATGATACGGCGGTTCTTGCCGAAAGGAACAGACTTCCGGAAAGTAACCGCCGCATATATTCAGCGCGTCGAAACGTGGATCAACAATTACCCGCGCGAGATTTTAGGCTTTGAAACGTCCGGATCGCTCTTTGAAAGATACGTCGCCGAAGCCGCTTGAAGCCTTCTGGAAAAATATTTTAGTTTTTCTGCTTTTACTCTTGACTTTTGCGGCTGTTGAGAGTATCATTAAATGCAGAAGAAACCGTTACGGTTTTTCCTGCATTATTTTTTTATCCGAAGGCAGGCGGAAGGAGGTTAAAACATTGAACGGATACAGTTATTTGACGCTGGAACAGCGCCGCGAGATCGAAAGAATGTATGCAGAGGGTGAACGCGTTGTTGACATTGCCGCCCGTCTGAAAAGGAGCGCCGCCGCTATCTACGAAGAGTTGAAGCGTGGCTATACGGGAGAGTTTGACGGCTACGCCCGCCCGAAGTACAGCGCCGATCTTGCACAAGCGACGGTGCAAGAGAATTTCCGGCGCAGAGGAAACCGACGCGGCGCGAATTGCTGAAATACGAAAGGAGCTATTCAATATGAAAATGAAGAGGATCGCAAACAACGTGGCGCTTCAAACGATCGGCTACGTAATTAGCGGATTTACGAACGTGTATATCTACGTTCGGGAATGCGGCTATCAGAAGCGGGACATTTACAGGGGCTTGTATAAGCACTTCGCGCACGACGAAATGAACAAATACGCATATTGCAAGATCACGGAGCTTCGCGCCGATGAAAACGTGCTTTACATCGGCATTGAAGAGTAACGCGGGAAAGGAGCTATTCGGAATGAGTACAACACGATACAAAATCCGTTTATGGGAATACGACGGCGAAGCGTCCGTCGCAAACGCCGTTACCTTCGACAGCTTCGACGAAGCGCAAGCGCGGTTCAATGATCTTCGCGTTTCGGAGGAAATGCCGTGCGTCGAGTTCATCAAAGAGCGGATCGCGAACGGGTGCATTATCGGCGACGAAGTTTTGAACGTTCGGCAGTTCACTTCGGTATTTGACGCTATCACGAAGGACAAGCCCACGCTGGCGGGCTTCCTTCGTTCCCTTCCGGTCATAGAAGCGCCGTGGGACGCGGCTTTTCAGAAGCGTTATTGCTCTTCCTGCACGGCGGAGAATTGCGACGCTTGCGCGAATGAGCAGTTCCGGAACAATCCAGAATGGTGGCTTTCCCTTCCGGCGGCGGAGGTGGAACAATGACGGCGGATCGGGCGCGCGGGGCGCTTGCCGTCCTGCAAGACGCGGACGGGAAGTTTATTTGCGAAGTGCCTTGCGGTTACATAGTCGAGCAGACAGCCAGCGCACACAAGCCCCGGCGGATACAGGCACAACGACGGCGGCGGGCAATGCTTCGCCGTCGCGTCGCCCTTACGGTTGCGTTGCTGACCGTCGCCGCCCTTCTTGCGGCGCTCATGCCGTGGAGCGGGAGCGGCGCGGCGGACAAGCCGAAGGATACGACCGCCGGAACGCTTGAAGAGGTACACCAGCCGACAGCCGTTCTTCTTCCTTCGAGCGGGACGGTGGCGGGATATGTGCCGAACGCGGCGGAGGTTGAAGCCCTTGCGAAGCTGATCTACGGCGAAGCGGGGATCGTTCCTTCTACGACGGAGCAAGCGGCGGTTGTATGGTGCGTTCTGAACCGCGTTGACGATCCGCGCTTCCCCGACACGGTGCTGGAGGTTATCGAAGCGCCCTATCAGTTCAGCGGCTACGATCCCGAATATCCCGTGAAAGAGGAATTCGCCCTTCTTGCGGCGGACGTGCTGACACGATACCGCGCGGAGCGGGACGGCGAAGAAAACGTCGGGCGGGTGCTTCCGGCGGAATACTGCTTCTTCACGGGCGACGGGCGGCGCAATCACTTCACGACGGAATGGAAAAGTACGGATTGCTTCGGCTGGACGCTTGAAAGCCCGTACACAGATTGAAAGGAGCGGCACACATGAAGGACAACAAAAGCGGCTGGCAGTTCCCGAAGGCGCTTGAAATTATCAAGTGCAAGGAAGGCAACAAAGAGTTTATGAAGGAGCGTCCGGCGCGTCGCCCGTCGCTGACGTGCTGGACGTGCTGGAGCTTTACGAACGCCGCACGGCGGAGGGAACGCCCTACATCGTCGCGAAGGCGGGCTTCCTGCTTCAAGCGGTGATTATGCCTTATGACGTTATCAACCAGCAGTTCGTGGAGAGCTTGCAGGACTTAACGCGGGAATGCGAATTTTCCCTTTCCGAGAAGGAACGCAGGGAACGCGAAGCCCGCGACCGCTTCACATTCACCGAACCGGAACAATGTTCCTTGAACGTCGATCCGGACACGGGCGAGGTTGTCGAGGAAAGCGAGGTGGCGGACAATGCCTAAAATGACGGTACGCGTTATTCTGAAAAGCGGCGTTGAATTCTTCATCAAGTGCGACAAATTCACGCTTACGCGAAACGGCTTTCAACAGGTAACGGGCTACAACATCGAAGGGATCACGGAGAACAAGCCCGTTTATTTGGACTTTGAGCAGGTGGCGGCGGTTGTTCGCGTATTCGCCGACGAAAAGCCGGAAACGGACGACACGCCGGAGGAAAAGTGGCTTTTCACGGAAACACCTATGCAATGCCCGTTTTGCGAAGGCGAAAACAGTAATGCGCGGGTATATGAGGACAAACAGAACAAGGAATATTTCGTATATTGCCAGAAGTGCGGCATTGAAACGAAGGACACCTTCACCAGCAAGGCGAAGGCGGTAAAAGCCTTCACAGAGGGCAAAACGAAAAAGGTTACAGGAAGAGAGGTGGCGGACGAATGAACGCGGCGCTTCTATCCTCTAAAAATATGTGCTGGTGTACGCCGCAAGACTTCTTCGACAAGCTGAACGCCGAATTCGGCTTCGTGCTTGATCCGGCGGCGACCGACAAGACGGCGAAATGCTCTTTGTATTACACGCCGGAAACGGACGGGCTTTCACAAAGCTGGGATCGCGGCGGCGCGGTATTCTGCAATCCGCCTTACGGACGCGAGATCGGCAAGTGGGTTCAAAAGGCTTTCGAGGAAGCGCGGGGGGGGTATCCGATTGTTTTACTTATCCCAGCGCGGACAGACACAGCATATTTTCACGATTACATTTACGGGAAAGCGGAAATCCGCTTCGTGCGCGGGCGGCTACGGTTCACGGACGACGACGGGAACGCCGCCGATCCCGCGCCCTTCCCTTCAATGGTAGTTATCTATAACGGGGAGCGGGTGAAGGAATGAGCGATAAAAAGAAATGTCCGTTTTGCGAAGCGATCGCGCTTCAACGGTTCATCGAAGAACACCACAGCAAGCCCGCAGGGTTCGGAATGGCTTTATCCGCCGCGCTTGTTTCCTACGCAGTAGTAAATGGGCGCAAATGCGGAAGGACAACGGACTACATGAAGGACGGCAAGGGCTACCCGCTCAATTATTGCCCTTCGTGCGGAAAGCGGGTGAAGAATGAATAACCGACAGGAAAAGCCGCCCTTGAAGTACTTGCTGGGCATTGATCCGGAGAAGGCGCAGAAATGCAAGCCTTCGGAATGCGCTTCTTGCGGCTGGGAAGCGGCAGAAGCCGCGCGGCGGCGGGAGTACGTGAAAGAACACGGCTTGACGCTATGCGCAGACGGCTTCCGGCGGCTGATTATTAGAAAGGGAGTAAAGACAATGGCAAAGAATAGATTAGGCGATAACCCGCTTTTTAGCGGTGAAACCGGGGACACGTTCGACGCGGCGAAAGAGCGCGAGAGCTTAGGCATTACCCTACCCGAAAAGAAAAAGGGCAGACCCCGCAAAGACGACCTTGTAAGGACGAACGCAGCGCAAGAGGGCTTAACCGAAGAATGGCAGCGGGCTACTTTTATTGTGCGCGTGGCACATCTTGAAAAGCTGAAAGACTACGCCTACACGGAGCGCGTGAGCCTTAAAGACGCGCTGGACGAAGCCTTAGACAATTTCTTAGAGGACAAAGAGAACCTTTTACCGCATAAGTGAGGGGGTGCAGCATGATTACCATTGAGGGCAAAAAGACCTATACAACGAAAGAAGCCGGGGACATTATCGGCGTTACCCCTTATGCTATCCGGCAATATGTACACAAGGGATATATTGAAGCTAAGAGCCTTAACGGGCGGCTATGCGTCTTTGCGGACAGCTTAAAAGCGTTCATGGAGAGCATGAGCAAGAAAGAGGGTACAAGCGCATGATTGTACACTTTACCCAAGAGGAAATAGCCGCGCAAGAAGCCTTAGAAGCTCAATACAACGCGCTTATAAAAGCCGTCGAAGATAAAATAGAAGCCTTAGAACCTAAGCCCGTGCCGGATACTGAAAGCTTCTTTGCAGGGCTTGACCCGGAAAAGGATAGTAAAAAATGGGAAGCCGCAATAAAAAAAGAAAATGCGGCTTATGACACATGGGAGAAAAGCGGCAGCGACGAATGGAGAGCAGCCCGAAACGAACGCCAACGGCTTTTTACAAGCCTTAACAGCGAACGCGGGAAACTCTTTGAAGCCGCAGAACTACGGCAATTTTCAGAGCTAAACGGCAATGTAGTAGCCATTGTAGCCGACTTCAAAAGCCAAGTAGCAGAGCTTATAAAATCATTCTACGAAAGCGAACAGCGGGAACAGGCAAGAGTAGCCAGCGGCGGCGGTTCATGGCGGCAATCTATATTTGCAGTAAGTATAGACAAATACGAATGGAAGCTTGAACCCACAGAGGTTAGAAAGCGGATTGTTTCCGCGCTGCATTTGCACTTTGAAGCCGTAAAGGACAACGCAGCCATTACAGAAAGCTTTGAAGCCTATATTACGGACGCTTTGAACAGTAGCCCGTTTGTAGCCCCAGCGGGCATAGGCGAACCGTTCGGGAAGATATACGCAAAGCCGCAAGAGCGACAGAACCAATATAGGACGCGCTCTAAAGCAGCCCCGGACGCTGTAAGGGCAATGCCCCAAAGCTTAGCTATACCGACGCTACAGGGCTACCAGTACGCTACAAGCCTTTATCAGAACGGCAACGCCTATATGCAGAAGCTTACCAGTACGGACGGCTTGAAGTTTCAAAAAGGCAAGATTTTTTTTGAGGGCGGCTTACAGGCGGTAAGCGAAGCAGAGCTACAGAACATGAAAACCAAAGAGGGTATAGAAAAAATAGACCTTGCCTTGCTTAGAGTGTTCTATAGCATTATTCTTACAGCCTTTGAAAAAACGGGGTGCAAAGAGATAAAGCCGGTTATAACGCTATTTGTGCCGGACATGGCAGAGTATTTAGGCTTGCAAAGCAACCTAAACAAAAAAGATATTGCCGGAATAGTGGACAAAGTGCAGACGTTTCATAACATGGTAGGCATACTTCACGAAACCCGCAACGGCAAGCCAACGCAAAGCCTTTACCCCGTTCTAAACTTTGAGGGCTACAACGATAGGAAAAATACTATCAGCTTTTCAAGCCCTTATATGAACCATGTAATACAAACCGTTTACGACGTGGCTATAAGACGGGATAAAAAGACCGGCAAGCCCAAACTAAAGACCAACGGCGAACCCTTGCGGCTTGCTTCTCATTCCTACCTTGTGAAATCAGAGATAGGCAAAGAGCGCAACAAAGCAGCCGTTGAAAATGTTTTCATCATTGCCGCACTTATAGAGCAAGCCGGGGATAATATCCCAAACATTAAAGCAAGTACCATAGTAGAACGAAACCCGCAGCTACAGCAGCGATTAGAGGAAAACGCAAAGCCCGCGCAGCTCTTAAAGCGCACGTTTCAAAAAACGTGGGAGCTATTGAGAGATAAAACGCGGCTTACAGATGTTTATAGAGATATACAGCTACCCGACCCAAAGAACCCAGCGACCATACCGACCCCAAAGACCCTTAGCGAAACCGTTTTTACATTTCCGCACAAGGGCAAAAAAAGCGAAGCGTAACACGGTATTACTCTGTATACAAATTGCGGGGAAGTGTTCCCAAAATTGCGGGGAAGTGTTCCCAAAATTGCGGGGAAGTGTTCCCAAATTGCGGGGAAGTGTTCCGCGTTTTGTCGTAAAAGTGGCTTGTAGCAAGGCTTTTAGGGCGGTTATTTTTTCCTAATACTATAATACCTTAGTATTTTAGTACCGGCTTTGCGCCCCGCTTTACAGCGGGCGCACGCTCTATTATTATGAGAGAGAAAGAAAGCAAACAACTACAGGCTATACCCCTGTGGGAACATGAAAGGAGCTGGACGCATGGCGCAGCCGATTTTACCAGCGCAGCTTGAAGAATTGAAACCCCTAAAGCAATGGGTATGCTATCAAGCCGTATGGGACGAAAAGAAGCAGAAATACAGCAAGATACCAAAGAACCCGGCGACGGGGTACGGGGCTAAGGCAAACGACCCCAGCACATGGGCGACCTATGCCGAAGCTATCCGGGCGGCAGAAACGCGGCAGCTTACCGGCGTGGGCTTTGAGTTTGCAAGCGGCTATATGGGAATAGACCTTGACGGCGTTATAGACGACAGCGGGCAGCTTAGCGACTTTGCAGCGGAAATAGTGCGGACGCTGGACAGTTACACGGAATACAGCCCCAGCGGTACAGGCTTACATATCCTTGTAAAAACGACTTTAGGCAACGTGGGAAGCCGCAACGATGATATAGGGCTTGAGATGTACAACAACGGGCGTTTTTTTACCGTGACCGGCAAGGTATACGGACAGCCTAAGCCCATACAGGAGCGCACACAACAGGCGCAAGCCGTCTTTGATAAGTATTTGAGGAAGCCGGACAAAGCAGCGCAGCAGCCCGCCCCAACCCCTGTGGGGGCATATTCAGCAGATAGCAGCGGCGACCTATGGCGCAAGATGTTTGACAGCAGAAACGGCGCAGAAATCAGGGCTTTGTATAGCGGCGATATAAGCGGACACGCGGACGACCACAGCCGCGCAGACCAAGCCTTAGCGAACCACTTAGCTTACTGGACGAACGGCGACCCGGCTAAAATCGATGATATGTTTAGGCAATCCGGGCTTATGCGCCCAAAGTGGGACGAACGACGCGGGGCGCAGACCTACGGAGAAAAGACCATAGCAAACGCCTTAGCGGATTTTAGACCGTATACGCCACCAGCGCGGCAGCAGCCCGCAGCGGCAGAAAGGGGGAACGGCGATAATATGAGTAATACGGAAAATACAGAGCAGCAAGCCCAGCAGCAGCCCGCCCCCGGTTTATTTGACGGCAACAGCAAGCCGGACAGCGTTAAAGGCTACCTGTATGGTACATTCGGCGCAGACCTTGACCATTTTCAAAGCTTCAAAGACCGTAAGACCGGCTACAGCAATATAGACGCATTAACGAGCCTATATCCCGGCTTGTATGTTATCGGAGCTATCAGCAGCTTAGGCAAAACGACCTTTACACACCAATTAGGCGACCAATTAGCCGCAGCGGGCGACCATGTATTATACTTTAGTTTAGAGCAAACGCGGCTTGAAATGGTAAGCAAGGGCATAAGCCGCAGAACGGCGCAGCGAACCTATACAGATGGCTTTGACGGGGCTATAAGTGCTATTGATATACGGCGCGGCAGCATTACAGAGGGCGTAAGGGCAGCGGCGAAAGAGTACGCAAAGGACGCAGAAAACGAAAGCATTATAGAATGTAGCTTTGACACCACAATAGACACGATTGTAGGCTATGTAACCGGCTATATTAAGGCGAATGACGCTAAGCCCGTTGTTATCGTGGACTATTTGCAGATAATCAGACCCACAGACCCCCGGCAGACCACAAAGGACGCTGTAGACGGACACGTTAGAGCCTTAAAGAAGCTGCAAACAGAGAACGACTTAGTTGTTATTGTGATAAGCAGCTTGAACCGGCAAAACTATTTGACCCCCGTAGACTTTGAGAGCTTCAAAGAAAGCGGCGGCATTGAGTATACAGCCGATGTTATATGGGGCTTGCAGCTTGCCATTATGAATGGTGATTTATTCGACAAAAAAGACAAGCTCAAAGAGAAGCGCGAAAAGGTAAAAGCTGCAAAGCTGGAAGTACCCCGGAAAATTGAGCTTGTATGCTTAAAGAACCGATACGGCAGAAGCAGCTATTCTTGTGGTTTTAACTACTACCCGCAGTTTGATTTATTCGTGCCGGAAGATGATTTTATACCGATTGACGACGATGATTTACCTTTTGACAAGTGACAGACCGTTACCACTTCTACGGGGTAGGCGTTACCACTTTTAGACCCTTGCAAGGGGCGTACTCAGCCGGTACGCTCTTTTCTTTTACTTACAATGTATACATGAAAATAATTTATTACTATGTACTTGACACGTTCACAAAAATATGTTATTATGGTGTACGGGGTGAATAATATGTATACCGATGTTATCAGAGTGGGGCATTATGAGCGCGAACCGCTTAAAATCAAGAAAATAGTAACGGACGACGGGGAAACCCTTAGCGATTGCTATTTTAACGAATACGCCTTACCTATCCCCGGCTTTATCCCTGTGAAGCTGGAAGCAGACAATAAAGCGACCATGTACATAAATGCGGATAAGGTTTTAGGCATTGTGATAAGCGACGACCAACAAGAGAACATGCGAACCAACCTTATCAAGCCTAAAGAATACAAAGAAAAGGGGTAACGTATGAGCGTTTTTGACCGCCTTTTTAGACGGAAAACAGAAGCAGCCGCGACAGTGGCGAAAATGATAAGCGAGCCTACAGGCGTGTTTACCTCTTACTGTGGGGACGCTTATAGCAATGATATTTACCGGGGCGCAGTAGACGCTATAGCCCGGAATATAGGCAAGCTGAAAGGCAGCCACGTTATACGCTATGCCGACCATAACAAGGTAGACGGCGACTGTAAGCTAAACAGGGTGCTACAGGTACGCCCAAACCCGTACATGAGCGCATATGACTTTTTATATAAGCTTGCGACACATTATTACTTGTACAATAACAGCTTTGCGCTTCTACAGCGCGATAATAAAGGCAATCTTACCGGGGTATATCCCATTACAGAAAGCCATGTAGATTTTTTAAGCGATGTGCAAGGGCGGCTATTTTGCCGGTTTTATTTCAGAAATGGCAAACAGGCGGTATTACCATATAGCGACCTTATCCACTTGCGCCGCAACTTCAATAGCGACGACCTTTTAGGCGATGACAATAGCGCACTTATGCCCGCGCTGGAGCTTGCACACACACAGAACGAGGGTATTATATCCGGCATTAAAGCCGGGGCGAATATCCGGGGTATTCTGAAATATACACAGATTATGTCACCGGCAAAGCTGAAAGAGGAAAAAGAAGCCTTTATAGCGGACTATTTGCAAATCAGCAATGACGGCGGCGTAGTAGCTGTAGACCAAAAAGCGGAGTATACGCCTATTGAAAGCAAGCCGGTTATCTTATCGGCAGAGCAGACCAGGAGCGTACAAAGCAAGATTTACAACTACTTAGGCATTACGGAAAGCATTGTAAACAGCAGTTATACAGAAGATGAGTTTAGCGCGTTTTACGAAAGCACTATAGAACCGTTTGCAGTAGCCCTTAGCATGGAGTTTACCGCGAAAGTCTTTAACGACAGAGAACAAGCCTTTGGTAATTCCATTTTGTTTGAAAGCGGGCGGCTACAATTCAGCAGCAACAAGACCAAAGTAGAGCTTATTAAAGAGCTTATGCCTTTGGGTTTGCTTACCGTCAATCAAGCCCTTGAAATACTCAATATGCCGGGCATTGAGGACGGCGACAGGCGCATACAGACGCTTAACGTAGTAGACGCAAGCAAGGCAAACGAATACCAGCTTGCAGGGGCAGGGGGCGACAAGTAACAATGTATTACTGTGATTACAGAGTAATAGCGGAAACAATCCGCAGCAGATATTACAGGGTATGCCCTTATTGCGGGGCGCACTTAGACCCTGGCGAAACTTGCGATTGTAAGCAGAAAGGCGGCGCAGCATGAACAGCGGAAAAGAATTTAGTTATCAGATTACCCAAAAAGTAGCGGTGTTGAGCCAGAGCAGCGACGGCAGATATACCACAGAAGCAAACTATATCAGCTACAACGGCGGCAAGCCTAAGTTTGATATTAGAAAGTGGGACAGGCATAACGATAAGATGTTTAAGGGCATTTCTCTTAACGACAGCGAAGCGGAAGCCTTGAAAGTCGCGCTTGCGCAGGGGGTAAGAGCATGAAAGAAATCAGAGTAGCAGAAATTAGGGCAGAAGCCCCGGCAGGGGCAGAAAACTTTATTTTACGGGGGCGACCTATCGTATATGATACGCCTACCGTGATACATGACCCGGCAGGGGAGTATATCGAAGTCATACAGCGGGGCGCGTTGGACGGCGCAGACCTTAGCGACGTGCGCTTACTGTATAATCACGACCTTAACAAAGTACCGCTTGCGCGAACGCCTAAGACAATGCAGCTTGAAGTAGACCCGGCAGGGCTTACCATTACGGCAGCATTGCCGGACACGGCAGAAGCAAGGGCAGTACATGAAGCGGTGAAGCGCGGCGACCTATCCGGTATGAGCTTTGCTTTTAAGGTGCCTGTAGGCGGCGACGAATACGACGCAAGCAGAAATACCCGCACTATTAAGAAGATTGAGAGAGTATTAGAGTGCAGCGTTGTACCGTTTCCGGCTTACCCTACCGCCAGCGTGGAAGCCCGCAGCGCGTTATCAGAGAGCCGCAAACGCCTTGAAGCGAAACAGGCGGCGAAAATCCTATACAACCAAATTATGAAAGTGAGGTTTTAACCTATGAAGTTTAAGACAGTAGCAGAAGCCTTTAACCATTACCGCACTATGGACGTTGCGGACATGGAAAAGAGAGCGAAAGAAATTGATACCATTATCACCACCGACGCGAGCGCGGACATTGAAGCCCTTAACATTGAGCTTAGAGGGATTAAGGAAGCCCGCGAAAATGCCGAGCTTAGAAACGATATGGGGCAGACGCTGAACCTTATCACCGGCACGAAGAAAGAGCCGAAAGCTAAGACGTTCGGCGCGGACGTGCTGGACACGGCAGAATACCGCAATGCGTTCTATAAAAGCCTTTTGGGGCAGAAGCTTACCCCTGTGGAAACGGCAGCTTTTGAAGCAGCTAAGGCAGAAACCGAAAAGCGCGCAGACGCTTTTAGCAGCTCCACAGATACGGCGGCGGTGCTTCCTACGGCGACCCTTAACGAGATTATCAGCAAGGCGCGAACTATGGGCGGGCTTTTGGCAGAGTGCCGAGCGTTCAACGTGCCTACTAAAATCGCTATCCCCGTGGGTACTCCGGCGACTAAGGCGGCATGGCATACCGAGGGCGCAGCCGTGGAAACCGAAAAGCCGACCATTGCAAGCGTTACCTTTGACGGCTACGAGATTTTGAAAATCTTCTCTATTTCCGCTAAGGTGCGTACTATGAGCATTGCGGCTTTTGAAGCCTATCTTGTACAGGAGCTTACCGCTTGCGTTATGGAGTGTATCGCAGACGCACTTGTAAACGGTACGGGCAGCGGGCAGGGTACAGGGCTTGAAAGTATCACATGGACGGACAAGACCAACGCTGTAAAAATTGCTACATCTGCTTCTATGACCTATGCAGACGTTGTAACCCTTGTGGGGCTTTTGCCGCGTGGCTATTCGCAGGGGGCTAAGTTTGCTATGAACAATGCCACCCTTTACAATCAGTTTTACGGCATGGTAGACGCTAACAAGCGCCCTATCTTTGTAGCAGACCCGAAAACCGATAACGTCGGTAAAATCTTAGGCTTTGAAGTTGTCATTGATGATAACATCGCTAATAATGATGTATACTTTGGCAATTACGCTAAGTACATGGGCTACAATATGCCGGACGGTATTGTAATTGAAACCAGCCGGGACAGCGGCTTTAGAAAGGGCTTGATTGACTACCGGGCTATGGCTATTGCCGACTGCAAACCCATTGTAGCGGAAGCCTTTGTAAAGATGTACAAGGCGACCGCCTAAGACCGGCGACAGCGCAGACCCATTACCGGGGGCGTAGGGTATTAAGCCCTATGCCCCTTATTTTTAGAAAGGGGCGATATTATGACCTTAGAACAAGCAAAGAATATTTTGAGGGTAGACGGCGGCGACAATGACGCGCTTGTATCTTCCTTGCTTTACGCATTGCCGGACTATATCGAAGTAGCTACCGGCATGGACTATAACCAGCAAGCCACAGAACCGCTTGTAGACACCGTAAGCGGCTTTTTACTTACCCTGTGGTATTACGGCGACCATAGCGACGCGGACAAGCTACAGCGCGTTATAGACAGCTTATTAAAGGCTATTACGCTTAAAGTAGCCCGCAGCAAATGAAAGAGTACGCACAGAGCTTTTACAGGGGTAAGCAATGGCGCAAGGTAAGCCGTCTGTACATGGAAAGCCGTAACTATGTATGTGAGCGTTGCGGGGGCGTGGGCGTTATATGCCACCACAGGAAATATATAAACCCGTGGAATATAAACGACCCCAGCATAACGCTTAGCCTTGATAATTTAGAGTGCCTATGTCAAGAGTGCCACAACAGAGAGCATTCCGCCAAAGTAGAGCGCAGCCGCGCAGTATTCGACGCTAACGGCAACATGATAGGCGCAAAAGAAACAAAAGAGATCGAGGAATACAAACGGGCGGTACAGGCAATAGAGCGACTAAAAAATGACCGCGTAGAAAGCCCGCAGACGGGCGTTTAGCAAGTTGGTAATATAAAACCTTGTCCATGAGCTAAAGCCGCTTAAAACGGCGTTTAAGGGCGTTTGCGGCAATTGTTAGAAAATGGGGGTATTTTATGAACTATGTAGAGCCTATAAGAGATAGTACGACGGTGCAGGACGTAGCCGACTATCTGAAAGAGGTTAGCCCCAAGTATTTCATCATGTACATGATAGGCATTTACAGCGGGCTTAGAATATCCGACATACTCAAGCTTAAAGTGCGTGATGTACGGGGCAAAGATAAAATCAAAGTGAGGGAGAAGAAAACCGGCAAAGAAAAGCTTTTCCCTGTGAACAAAGAATTAGCCGCAGCACTTGACGCTTACTGTGAGGGCAAGAAAGATTATGAATACATTGTACCCAGCGCAAGGGCGGTAAACAAAGCGGTAAGCCGTGAGTACGCATACAGAGTAATACACGCAGCCGGGGAGCAATTCGGGCTTGATAACTTAGGTACGCATACCATGCGCAAGACCTTTGGTTATCACTTCTACTTGCAAACCAAAGATATAGTATTGCTTATGCGTATCTTCAACCATAACGACCAAAGCAAAACGCTTAGGTATATCGGCATTGAGCAGACGACCATAGACCAAGCTATGAAGAAGTTTAGCTATAAATAGCCGTACAACTTCACACAATTACAGCCTGTGAACTGTGAGCCAGTAAACATGGTAATAAAGCCTTATCCTGTGGGCTTATATTACTTTGTAGCTTGCTTCACACAATGGTAGATAAGTGAATGAGCATAGCGGCAGCGCAAGCGACAGCGGAGCGAATGAACCCACAGCAAGAAAACGCTTTGAAGCCCCCCGGGGTAACTGTTTTTGCGTTGGGGCGGTAGAACCGGCGGGGTACTCAATTAAACCCCTACGGGAACTACTAAGAGGGGGGTATACCTTGAAATATCCGCTTACTTATGATACAATGTATACAGGATAACAGAAAGTAGGTGATTTTGTGGCAAGGAAAAAGAAAGTTGCAGAGCTGGACGCTATTTTAGAGCGCATACCAGAAGATAAGCAATATATAGGGCAGAAGCTTATAGACGAGCTTGTATTCATGCAGGAAACCTTGACGACCCTAAAGCGGCGTATTAAGGAAACCGGCACAGAAGAAGAATTTATACAGGGCAAGCAGAACTTTGTAAGGGAAAGCACAGCCCTAAAGAGCTATAACACGACGGTACAGCGGTACAGCCAGCTTTACAAGCAGCTTACCGACCTTATGCCAAAGACGCAGGAAGCCGAAAAAAGCAACGCTGTATATGACTTTCTGAAAGGCGGCAGCGCATGAAAAACTATATAGAGCAATACTTAGAACAGATACAGCGGGGCAAGTGCATAGTTTCTAAGCGTATCCGGCGACAGTACGAAGCCCTTGTAGACGACATAAAGAACCCTAAAGGCGGCTTTATCTTCAATCAGAGCCGCGCAGAACGTCCCATAGCCTTTATAGAAACATTCTGCAAGCACTCTAAAGGCGAATGGGCGGGGAAGCCGGTTATATTGGAGCTATTCCAAAAAGCTTATATTAGTGCGCTCTTTGGCTTTGTGAGTGAAACCACAGGTTACAGGCGATACAGGGAAACGCTTTTCTATGTAGCCCGCAAGAACGGCAAAAGTACGCTTCTAAGCGGCATAGCTCTTTATATGCTCATAGCGGACGATGAACCCGGCGCAGAGGTTTACAGCGTGGCGACCAAGAAAGACCAAGCCCGTATTATCTTTGACGAAACTAACAACATGATAAGGCAAAGCCCCGACTTGATACAAGTAGTACGCAAGCGTAAGAGTGATTTATACTTTCCCTTGACCTTTTCCAAGTTTCAGCCGTTAGGCAAGAATAGCGACACGCTGGACGGCTTGAACAGCCATTTAGTTATTATGGACGAGCTGCACGGCATACGCGACCGCAACTTATACGAGGTTATGAAGCAGAGCCAAAGCGCAAGGCGGCAGCCGCTTATGATTATGATAACGACAGCCGGGACTATCCGCGAATGTATCTTTGACGATATGTATAAGTACGCCTGTGGAGTAGCAGACGGCACTATAACAGACCCCGGCTTTTTACCGATATTGTACGAGCTGGACGACAAAAAAGAATGGCTTGACCCTATGGCATGGGAAAAGGCTAACCCCGGCTTGAACCGTATAAAGAAGTTGGACGACCTTATAAGCAAGGTAGACCGGGCAAAAAACAGCCCCCGCGACCTTAGCGGCGTATTGGTAAAGGACTTCAATGTAATTCAAACTGTGGGTACAGCGTGGCTTACATTCGACGACATAAACAACGAAGAAACCTTTGATATTGAAGCCTTTAGGGGCATGTACGCCATAGGCGGCGCAGACCTTAGCATAACGACAGATTTAACTTGTGCTACCTTGCTTTTCATGGATAAACAAGAAAAACGCTATGTAACTCAAATGTATTGGCTACCGGCAGATAACTTTGAAACCCGCGTAAGAGAAGAAAAGCTACCCTATGATAAGTGGCTTGAAGCGGGGCTACTAAGGCTTTGCAACGGCAACAGCATTAACTACAGCGACATTACAGCGTGGTTTGTGGAAATGGTGAACCAGTACGACATAACCCCGGCATGGATTTACTACGACAGCTACAGCGCAAAATATTGGGTACAGGAAATGCAGGACAGCGGCTTTAATATGGTGCGCTGCATACAGGGGGCTAAAACCTTGTCTTTGCCTATGCAGATGTTAGGCGCAGACTTAAAGGCCAAAAAGATAAACTACAACAACAGCAGCTTGCTTAAATGGTGCATGACAAATACCGGCGTACAAGAGGACAGAAACGGCAATATAGTACCAATCAAGGCACAAAGCCCTAAATACCGTATAGACGGCTTAGCAAGCCTGTTAGACGCTTATGTAGGGCTTTACGAGCATTACAACGAATACCGCGACACGATTTAGAAAGGGGTGATATTATGAAGAACCAGTATAACTTAAAGGACAAGAAAGCGCAGCTTTACAAAAAAGAATACGGCGGGCAGGACAGCAGCGGCTTTAGTCTACCAGATAATTATTACCCGGCAGCCCCCGCGCCTGTTTGGTGCTATACTCGGCAGCTTACGCAAGACCAAATCTTTGCAGCGGCAGCATACAGCCAAGAGGAAACCCGGCTTTTTGTGTTCAACTACTACCCCCATGTGGAAGTATACGACGTTATCAGCTACAAGGGCGAATGGTACGAAATTACCCGCGTAGACACGACGGACGACTATAAAACCGACCTTTTTATATACGTCAAGCTTCTAAAATGGGGAGTTAAGCCGGAACAGATTAAACCATACGACCCCAGCAAATGGGAATGACCCCACAGGGGTACAGGCGGGCGGCGAAAGCTACCCGCTTCTTTTTTTTGATTTATTTTCAAATAATACTTGACATACCCTATTACCTATGTTATTATGTATACATGGAAATACAGAAAGGGGTGACACTATGAAGCGGGACATGAAAAAAATCATTGAGCAAACGAAAGTACCCAACGGCTATCAGCTTGCTTGCAGCGAATGGCTACAGCTTTCCCACCATGCAGCGCGGGGGGGGGGCAGACGACGCATTAGACGCGACCTTAGAAGCCTTTACCTATGGCTTTGCTTTGGGTATGAGATACCTAAAGAACAAAAAAGCCCCCGTCAAAAGACAGGGGCGGGCATAGCCGGAGCTATACCAGTGTGGTAACTGTAATTATAGCACGTTTCCGGCAGAAAGGAAAGTGTAACATGAGAGAATACCCATTACCCACCCCGAAAAAGACGGCTACATAAGGCTATCAGACGCCTACAAGCACATCAACGAAGCTTTTTTTGACGGCTTTATAGTGGCTATATGCGACAGCCCGGACGACCTTAAAAACATGACAGCAACACAGCGTAAAGAAGCTTGCTACATGGCTATAGCCTTGCGCGAACAGCTTACAAAGTAATAGCGGTAACACAAATAATAGGCGGCTACTCTTGACAAAAGGTTAGCCGTCTGTTATTATGTATACAATAAAGCAAGAAAGGCGGTGTAGCTATGGCGGTAATAACCTTTGTCAATCAGAAAGGCGGCGTAGGTAAAACAACGTCATGCTTAAATGTGGGCGCAGGGCTAAGCCTACAGGGTAAGCGCGTTTTACTGATTGATACAGACCCACAAGGCAACTTAACCATAAGCGCAGGGGTAAAGCTAAAGGACGGTGAGCCCACAGTATATGAAGTGCTGAAAGGCAGCGCGGGCATAAACGACGTTATCAAGCAGCGGGGCGGCTATGACATTCTACCGGCTGATATTATGCTTAGCGGCGCAGATATTGAGCTTGCCAGCGTTCCGGGGCGCGAAATGATATTGAAAGAAGCTTTAGCCCAGCTAAAGACAGCATACGACTATATCTTGATAGATTGCCCCCCGTCGCTTAGCATTATTACGCTTATGGGGCTTACAGCTTCAAATAGCGTTATTGTGCCGGTACAGGCGCACTATTTAGCCCTAAACGGCATAGCCCAGCTTATGGACACAGTGAAGCTTGTAAAGAAACGAATGAACCCACAGTTAGACATAGGCGGCGTTATCGTTACCCAGTACGATAACCGGCTATTACTGCATAAGGAAGTTTTACAGAGCTTGCAAGCGGCTTTTCCCGGCAAGATTTATAAAACGATGATAAGCAACAGCGTAGCCCTTGCAGAAGCCCCCAGCTTTGGGCAAGATATTTTCGAATACAAGCCAAGCTGCAAGGCGGCAGGACAATATAAAGCCCTTGTGGGCGAACTATTAGAAAGGGAGTAAAGACAATGGCAAAGAATAGATTAGGCGATAACCCGCTTTTTAGCGGTGAAACCGGGGACACGTTCGACGCGGCGAAAGAGCGCGAGAGCTTAGGCATTACCCTACCCGAAAAGAAAAAGGGCAGACCCCGCAAAGACGACCTTGTAAGGACGAACGCAGCGCAAGAGGGCTTAACCGAAGAATGGCAGCGGGCTACTTTTATTGTGCGCGTGGCACATCTTGAAAAGCTGAAAGACTACGCCTACACGGAGCGCGTGAGCCTTAAAGACGCGCTGGACGAAGCCTTAGACAATTTCTTAGAGGACAAAGAGAACCTTTTACCGCATAAGTGAGGGGGTGCAGCATGATTACCATTGAGGGCAAAAAGACCTATACAACGAAAGAAGCCGGGGACATTATCGGCGTTACCCCTTATGCTATCCGGCAATATGTACACAAGGGATATATTGAAGCTAAGAGCCTTAACGGGCGGCTATGCGTCTTTGCGGACAGCTTAAAAGCGTTCATGGAGAGCATGAGCAAGAAAGAGGGTACAAGCGCATGATTGTACACTTTACCCAAGAGGAAATAGCCGCGCAAGAAGCCTTAGAAGCTCAATACAACGCGCTTATAAAAGCCGTCGAAGATAAAATAGAAGCCTTAGAACCTAAGCCCGTGCCGGATACTGAAAGCTTCTTTGCAGGGCTTGACCCGGAAAAGGATAGTAAAAAATGGGAAGCCGCAATAAAAAAAGAAAATGCGGCTTATGACACATGGGAGAAAAGCGGCAGCGACGAATGGAGAGCAGCCCGAAACGAACGCCAACGGCTTTTTACAAGCCTTTTGCACAGCGAACGCGATCAAGTATTTGTGGCGCTGGAAGCTAAAAAACGGTGAAGAGGACTTGCAAAAGGCGGTTTGGTATATCAACAGACTTATTCAACGAGCGGGCGCAGACAGCGCCGCAGGAAAGGAGCTATTCAATATGAAAGAGAACAAACACGGCTTCGAGCCGAAACAGGAATTCACAATGGGTGGGATCGCTTGGACGGTCATTCAGACGGGCGCGGATTGGGTGAAGTGCATTGCTTCCGATTGCGTCGAGGAACGCGCCTTCGATGAAGGGAACAAGAACGACTTTGCCGCTTCTTCCCTTCGTGCCTATCTGAACGGCGAATTCTTGCGCCGTCTGATTAAGGCGGGAGCGCCGGAAGAAATGTTCGAGTATTTCAACATCGACTTGACCGCCGACGACGGCTTGAAGAATTACGGCGGCGATCGCGTCCGGATCGGGCTTATCACTTGCGAGGAATACCGCCTTTTGCGCGGCAACATTCCGGCGCTTCCGGATCGTTGGTGGTGGACGGCTACGCCGGACAGCCCGATAAATTCTTTCGTCCGCAGCGTCGATTCGGACGGCACGTTGTACATCAGCAGCGCGTACTTCGGCGTCGATGGCGTTCGCCCGCTTTGCAATCTCAAATCTGAAATCTTGGTATCGTACTTAAACGGCGAGAACGCGGCACAGCAGAAACAGCGCGCCGAAGCCGTCGATATGATGAAGCATATTGCCGCCGCGTGGGACATCGACGCGGAAGAAGTTTTCGGGAGGGCTGACGAATGACAATGTATCAATTCATGGTGAACGCCTTTTATATGCTTTGCGGCGTTGCTTGCGTCGCCGCTTCCGTTGTGATCGTCTACATCGTTTTGAACGTGCTTTTCAGAGCGCTTCGGAGGGGCGGCGGGAACAATGGCAGATATTAAGATCGACGAAGAAATGCTTTTGCGCGCGGGGCTTGGGATCGGCTACGCGTTCGCGCCCTTCTTTCGGGGCGTTATGAACGGCGTTGAAGATTACACGATCGAACAGGCGGCGCGGGAAATGCAGGAAGAACACGACGCGCAGGAAGCCGAAGAGGGCTTGAAACGTCCGGTTGAAAAAACGCTGATCGGAGATTGCCGGAAGTGCTGGTGCGATCAATGCGCGAAGCTGGAACAATGCGTTCACTTGCGCGAAGGCGCGCTTCCGGACGGGGTACGCCCGTTCCCTTGCGTCGGGTGCGCGGACGGAATGCGCTTCAAGCCTTGTGAAGAAGAACGGTGCGCCGATTTCGAGCAGGGCGCAGGATTTAATAACGGCTGACAAAACAAAAAAAGAGAACGTCCGGTTGCGACGTTCCGGACGTTCTCTTTTCCTCTTACATAGCTGTAAAAGGAGCTATTCAATATTAAAATTATAGCATTTTACGGCGCTTTTGTCAAGGAAGGGCGGCGGGATTATGCAGAGGGTTAAAAGACGTATTTTTTCGGGCGTTGTATGTGAACAGGAAGTTTACACCGTATCCGATCGAGCGAACATCAAGAAAGCTGAACCGCGACCGCGCTTCAAGGACGACGAAGAGCGCGCGCAACACCGGATCGGCATATCAAAGCGGAAACACCAGCGGCTGGTTAATGAAAACTTTTCGCCGCTTTCCTTATATAGTACGCTGACGTTCGACGACGACAGCGAAGTTCATACATTCAGCGAAGCGCGAAGAATACGCGACAATTACTTCCGGCGGCTTCAAAGGGCTTGTCCAGACGCGAAGATCATTATTTACATGGGGCGCGGCAAGTCTACGAACCGAATTCATTTTCACATGATTTCGGACGGCATACCGGAAGAAACGATCAGCGGCAAGTGGAACGACGGATCAGTAATCCATATTCGGCACTTGCGCGAACACAATTATTATAACGGCGTTGACTACGGGCAGGATTACACGGGGCTTGCGGATTACCTCTTCAACCATTGGACACCGGAACAGGGCGGACACCGTTGGAAGGCGACGCGCAATCTTCGCCAGCCGGAGAAGGAGGCGCCGACGCTTGCACTTCGGACGTATACGGAAAAGAAAGCACCGATCGCGCCGAAGGGTTACAAGCTGGTGGAAGCCCGCGCGACGAAGTGGGGCTACATATATTATAAATATGTACGCGAACCGGAGAAACCGAAACGCCGGAAGAAACGCGAATAGCGGGAACGCCCGAAGGGGCGCAATAAAAAGCCTTGTAAATGTGTAAAGTTTTACGACCAGCGCTTTTCCTTCCGGAAGATTGATTTTATTTATTCCCCGTCGCCCGCTTTTCAGAGATCACGAACGCGCGCATTGTCAAGGGTGCGAAGCACGGCGAAGCCGCTTGCCCTTGATAATGAAAGCGCGGGAGTGATAAAAGCGGGAAGGCGGCGGGGATATAAAATCAATCGTGAAGGATCGGTTCAGAACACGGATCGAGGAAGCCCGCCGGATCGCCGATAGATTTATTCCTTTAAGCCCGTTCCCCCCAGCGGGGGGCGGAGGGGGGAGAAAAAGAAAGAAGGTGAACAACGTATGCTTGAATTGAACAAGCTGTATAACATGGACTGTATGCAGGGAATGAAAGAGTTTCCGGACGGCTTCTTCGATCTTGCGATCGTTGATCCGCCTTACGGTATCGGCATAGACGGACAGAAGAAGCGCGTATGCGGCAATCCGAAGCATAACCGGAAAGAGCATATCCGGAAAAGCTGGGACAAGACTATTCCCCCGCCCGAATACTTCCGCGAATTGGAACGCGTTTCAAAAGCGCAAGTGATATGGGGCGGAAATTACTTCGTTCCGTATCTTGAACAAGGGCATAAAGGATGGCTTGTATGGGACAAGGGGCAACACGGCTTGACAATGAGCGATTGCGAATTAGCATATACCAGCTTCGACACGCCGTCGCGCGTTTTTGTCTGCAATCGCGTTGAATTGCTGAACGACGGGACAATTCACCCGACACAAAAGCCTGTGAAGCTGTATTCGTGGGTTCTTTCCCTCTTCGCCCGAAAAGGTATGAAGATATTGGACACACACGCCGGAAGCGGAAGTTCCCTGATCGCTTGCTATCGTCAAGGCGGGCTTGATTTCGTCGGCTTTGAGATCGACGAAGATTATTGCCGCGCGGCAAATGAACGGCTGGAACAGGAACAAGCACAAATCCGGCTTTTTGATCTCTTGGAGCAGGAAGAACGGAAAGCGCAAGCAACGCTTTTTACGAAATGAAGGGAGGAAACACAATGCAGGAAAAAAGGACGCTATATCTTGCCGGAAAGATCACGGGCGATCCGTATTATTTCACGAAGTTTTACAACGCGCAAAAGAAGCTGGAGGAAGGCGGCTTCATCGTCGTAAATCCGGCGCTTCTTCCGGCGGAGGGCTTCACGTGGGAAGCCTATATGCGTATGTCCGGCGCTATGCTTGCAGAGTGCGCCGAAGTCTGTTTTCTTCCGGACTGGAAAGAGAGCAAAGGCGCAAAATATGAATTCGGCGAAGCAATGGCGCAGAACAAGCCGTTTTTCTTCTTCGCTGATTGGGAACGGGAGGGATCACAGAATGCAGAAAAATAAAATGCCCGTTCCGACGGAAGCGCAAGAGCAAATGACGCTGTTTTCGTGGGCGGCTATGCAAAGCGGGAAATATCCCGAATTGAATTTGCTTTATCACGTCCCGAACGGCGGGAGCAGACACAAGGCGGAAGCGGGACGGCTTCGGGCGGAGGGCGTGAAAGCGGGCGTTCCCGATCTATGCTTGCCCGTCGCGCGCGGGCAATATCACGGGCTTTACATAGAGCTTAAACGGCAACGCGGCGGCAGGACAAGCGATCATCAATCGGAGTGGCTGGACGCTCTTTCGGCGCAGGGCTACAAAGCCGCGCTTTGCTACGGCTGGGAACAGGCGGCGGGAACAATTATCGAATATCTAACCGGAGGTGGCACACATGACTAAAAAGCAAACAGAGCTTTCCGAAGAGTTGCGGGAAGCCGTATTTGAAGCCGCGCGCGCAGGGGCGGCGGAAGCATACACACAGAACACGGGGTACGTAAATTACTTCAAGGCAATGGAAACATTGCTGTATAACTACAAGAAGCTGGCGGCGCTTGTAGCCGATGAAGAAGCGTATTGCGAAGTTGAGTATCACGCGGGACGAAAGACGTTTTCAACGACACCACAGGCAAAAGGCTTTATTCAGCGCAAGACGGAAGCGGAGATCGTCGAGGAAATGCGAGAGGAAAAACAAAAGCAGTTCAAAGAAACGAAATCCGGCTTTGACAGCTTGACACGCGCTATTTCTCTTTTCGAGGGGCATAAAGAATTCGTTGTGATCCGGCTTTACTATTTCGGCGAGGACATCAACGGCAATCCGCGAGAGGGCGGAACGGCGACGTGGGAAGAGATCGCGGAAGAGCTTTCCAACGCGGGCATTCTCAAAGAGATAAAGACGGCGCGCCGCTGGCGGAATAAGATCGTCAACGATATGGCGGTATGTGTATTCGGCATTCCGGCGGCGGTATCAGCGGCGACATACCGGAAAGCCGTTGACAAATGACCAAAACGCGACAAAACAATGCACCTTGTCCGCGACGCTTACGCGTGATATAATAATTACGCTGAATTATTGCGAATTGAATAGCGCGGGATAAAGCCTTTTGCGTGATACGCGGAAGGCTTTTTCTTTTGCTCTTTTGCACAGACTTTTCCACAGGAAGGAGGATAACCGCATGAAGCCGTGGGCGGAAAGGTTCTACAATTCGGACGCTTGGCGTTCATGCCGCGACAGCTTCTTGAAGTCGAAGGGCTACTTGTGCGAACGCTGTTCAACGCCGGACGATCCAGTAACCGCGAAGATCGCACATCACAAAACATACTTGACGAAGCAGAATATCAACGATCCATACATAGCGCTTTCGTGGGATAATCTCGAAGCGCTTTGTCAAGATTGCCACAACAAAGAACACCACCGGAACGACAAGAAAAAACGGTACGCATTCGACGAAGCGGGAAACCTCATATCCCCCCCTATTCGCTCAAAATTTAGGGAGGGTTCGACACCGAGGGCGGGAGATTAAAAATACTCCGCAGGCGCGCGCATAACGGGTGTACGCGTTTAAGGGGGTGTGGGTTGACCGGAAAAGGGGGTGATATTTATGGCGACAAAGAAGGACTTGACGAAAGAAGAAAAGATCAAGCGGGAGTTTTCCCGATTGAAGCGCATTTTCAAAGACTTGGACAAAAACAAGTTGCAGACCGTCGAAAGCCTTATCAAGAACGCGGCGTTCATGGCGGTATCCCTTGAAGAATTGCAAGAGATCATCAACGAAGAGGGATACACCGTCGAATACCAAAACGGCGCAAATCAGAGCGGGACGAAGCAAAGCGACGCGGTGAAAACACATATCGCCATGACAAAAAATCACGCCGCAATTATCAAACAGCTTTGCGATCTTGTACCGCCGGAGAAGAAAAAAGAAAGCCGTTTACAGACGTTACGGGACGAATAAAAATGCCCTTTTCAAATTACATTTACGAGTATTTCGACGGCATTTCTTCCGGAAATATAACCGTCGGCAAGTGGGTTCGCCTTCTGTATGAATACATCGTGAAGGGGCTTCAAGAAGGGCTTTTCACCTTCAACGCGAAGAAGGCAAACAAGGCAATTCGGTTCATCGAAAACTTTTGCCATCATTGCGAAGGGCGCACAGACCTTTTGAAGCTGGAGTTGTGGCAGAAAGCCGCCGTTTCCGTTATGTTCGGGATCGTCGAAGAGGACGGAACGCGCGTCTTTCGCGAAGTGTTTATTGTGATCGGGCGCAAGAACGGCAAAACGCTTTTTGCGTCCGCCGTCATTGCGTACATGGCGTATCTTGACGGAGAATACGGCGCGAAAATATATTGCCTTGCGCCGAAGCTGGAGCAAGCGAACATCGTTTACGATAATTTCTATCAGATGATTAAAAAAGAACCGGAGCTTTCCGACCTATCGAAGAAGCGCCGTTCCGATATTTACATCGAAGAAAGCAATACCGCGATCAAGCCGCTTGCGTTCAACGCGAAGAAATCCGACGGCTTCAATCCGCATTTAGTCGTGAATGATGAAGTCGCGTCGTGGCGCGGCGACGGCGGCTTGAAGCAGTACGAAGTTATGAAATCCGCGCTTGGTGCGCGCCGCCAGCCGATGATCCTTTCGATCTCAACGGCGGGTTACGAAAACGACGGTATTTTCGATGAGCTTATGAAGCGATCGACCGCGTTTTTGAAGGGCGGAAGCAAGGAACGCCGCCTTCTTCCCCTGCTTTACATGATCGACGACGTAGAGAAATGGAACGACCTTGAAGAGCTTAAAAAAGCAAATCCGAATATGGGCGTTTCCGTTTCGCCGGACTTCTTCAAAGAGGAAATCGCCGTCGCCGAAATGAGTATGTCGAAGCGGGCTGAATTCCTTACGAAGTATTGCAACATCAAGCAGAATTCTTCCGTCGCGTGGCTTGATTACGTCGTTGTTGACGGCGCAGGAATTCACGCGAAGCTGGAGGATTTCAAGGACAGCTACGCCGTGGGCGGCATAGACCTTTCGCAAACAACAGACTTGACCGCCGCTTCCGTCGTGATCGAGCGGGACGGCGTTCTATATGCCTTCGCACAATTCTTTATGCCAGCGAACCGACTTGAAACAGCACAAGCGATCGACGGCGTACCGTATGACATATTCGTAAAGCAAGGGATCGTCAAGCTATCCGGCGAAAACCACGTCGATTACCGCGACGTTTACGAATGGTTTTCTATGCTTCGGGATCAGTACGGAATATATATCTTGAAGATCGGATACGACCGCTATTCCGCGCAATATCTGATCGACGACTTGAAGAACGCGGGCTGGCAGACGGACGACGTATGGCAGGGTGAAAACCTTGCGCCCGTGATCCGCGAGTTTGAAGGCGTTATCAAGGACGGCAATTTCAAAATTGCCGACAATAACTTGTTGAAGGCGCACTTCCTCAACGTCGCATTGAAGCACAACATGGAAACGCGGAAGTTCCGCCCCGTGAAGATCGAACAGCGGGCGAGAATTGACGGCTTTGTTTCCGTGATCGACGCGCTGACCGTGCGGCAGAAATATTATAACGAAATCGGCGAAATGCTCAAAAATGCGGGGTGATAAAAACATGGGAGTTTTTGAAACTATCTTCCGGAAGCCGAAAGCCGACTTGAAGGCGGAAGGCTATTTCAAAATGCTAAACGGGTACACGCCCGTTTTCAGCAACGCGCCGGAAAGTATTTACGAAATGGAGCTTACGCGCGCGGCGATACATTCGTTCGCGTCCTTCGCTTCAAAGCTGAAACCGGAGATCAGCGGCACGGCGCAAAAGAACCTTGAACGGACGTTGCAGTTCAAGCCTAATCCGTTCATGGATACATCGAAGTTCATTTACAGGATCGCGACGATCCTTTCGGTGAATAATACTTGCTTCATTGTTCCGATCGAAGATGAATTTGGCGGACTGATCGGGTATTATCCCCTGCTTCCTCAACGGTGCGAAGTTGTCGAGTACAACGGCGCGCCGTTTTTGCGTTATACGTTCGGGAGCGGGCAGAAAGCCGCGATCGAGTTTGAACGCGTCGGCGTAATGACGCAGTTTCAATATACCGACGATTTCTTCGGCGAGAGTAACGCCGCGCTTCGTCCTACAATGCAGTTGATCCATACACAAAATCAAGGAATTATCAACGGCGTTAAAAATTCGGCTTCTATTCGCTTCTTGGCGAAGGTTGCAAATATGTTGAAGCCGGAGGACATCACGAAGGAGCGCAAGCGCTTCACGGCGGATAACCTTTCGGCGGAAAATCAATCGGGAATGGTGATCTACGACGCGAAGTTTGCTGACGTGAAGCCGATCGAAAGCAAGCCGTTCACGGTCAACGCCGCGCAGATGGCGCAGATCAACGAAAACGTGTTTAACTACTTCGGCACGAATGCGGGCATTCTGCAAAACAAATACACGGAGGACGAATGGAACGCGTATTACGAAGGCAAGATCGAGCCTTTCGCGATCCAGCTTTCGCTTGTTATGTCGAATATGACGTACACGGCGCGGGAATTGTCCTTCGGGAACGCGATCACGTTTACCGCGAACCGCTTACAATACGCAAGCAATCAAACGAAGCTGAATATCAGCACACAGTTATTTGACCGGGGCTTGCTGAACCGAAACGGCGTTATGGACGTTTGGAACATGGCGCACGTTGAGGGCGGCGAGAAATATTATATCCGCAAGGAATACGCGGAAGTTTCAGAATTGGGAAAGGAGGTTACACCAAATGCCAAAAAAGACGGATCGGGAGTACCGAACAATGATCCAGCCGCTATTGATCCCGACGGCGGCGGAGAAGCGAATTGATACGGATTTCTACGTGGAGGGCTACGCAACAACGTTCGACAAGCCCTATTTGCTGTATGAGTGGGACGGGAACAAATATTACGAACGGATTGACCGGAACGCCCTTGCGGGTGCGGATATGTCCGACGTAATCATGCAGTATAACCACGAAGGAAAGGTGCTTGCCCGCCTTTCCAACGGGACGCTGGGCGTTGAAGCTAACGATAACGGGCTTTTCACGTTCGCGGACTTGTCGAAATCGCGCGCGGCACAAGATATGTTCGAGGAAATCAAGAACGGACTTGTTACGAAAATGTCGTGGGCTTTCCGCGTATCGGAAGATAGATACGACCGCGACACACGCACACGCACGATCTTGAAAATTGCGAAGGTTTACGACGTTTCGGCGGTATCCATTCCGGCGAACGCCGATACCGATATTTCGGCACGATCCTATTTCGACGGAGTGATCGAAAGGGAACAGCAGGAGCGGCTGGAACGCCGGAAGAAACTTTTGAAAATCAAACTAATGACGGAGGTTTAACACAATGAGAATTAAAGAAATCGAAGCCCGCCTTGCGGCTATCAAGCAGGAGATCGAACAGCGCGGCGACGCTATGACCGCCGCAGAGATTGACGCGCTGGAGCAGGAAACCACACAGCTTACCGAAGAGCGCGCCGGACTGATTGCCGCCGCCGAGAAGCGCAACGGCATTCTTGACAATATCGCGAAGGGCGCGGGCATTGTTTCCCGTTCCTTCCAGCAGAACAACGGCGACGACAACACCGCGCCCGACGATCCCTTCGGTACGCCCGAATATCGTTCCGCGTGGCTGAAAAACATTCGCCGCCTTCCGCTGAACGACGCGGAGAAGCGCGCATTCAGCAACGCAAGCGGCGCGGGCGCGGAGGTTATCCCGACACAGACCGCGAACGAGATCATCAGCAAGGTAAAGACACTTGCGCCTATGCTGAATGAAGTTACCCTTCTGCACGTCAAGGGCGCTGTAAAGTTCGCGATCGAAGGCACGAACAACGCCGCCGCGATCCACACCGAGAACGAAAGCATTACCGCCGCCGCTGACACGCTGACAACCGTTTCCCTTTCCGGTTATGAGATCGTCAAGCTGGTTCAGATTTCCGATACTGTAATGACTATGAGCATTACCGCGTTTGAAAGCTGGATCGTCAATATGCTGGCGGAAGCTATCGCCCGCAAAGTCGAAGATTTGCTTATCAACGGCACGGGTTCTTCCCAGCCGAAGGGCATTGAAAACGCGAACACTTGGGACGCGACCAACAGCGTTACCGTTGAAACCACGGGCGCGCTTACCGCCGCAAACGTGCAGACGCTGATCGGGCTTCTGCCTTCCGGCTATGACCGTAACGGCAAGTTCGTTATGAACAAGAAAACCTTGTTCACCGACTTTATGCCGTTGCAGGACAACAGCAAGAACCACATTGTAACCGTTCAGAACAACGCGTACTTCGTGTACGGCTATCCCGTTCTTCTGTCCGATTACGTCGCGGATCACGAAGCCTTCTTGGGCGACTTCAAGAAGGTTTGCGCGAACCTTGCCGAAAATATCGGCGTGAAGAGCGCCTACGACATCGACACGAACAGCTACAAATATAGCGGTATCGCGATCTTCGATTGCGCGCCCGCTATCGGCGAAGCCATCGTGAAGCTGGTCAAGGAGACCGCCTAAAGCGGGAGGGCTGACAAATGCTTGACAAGGTAAAGCTGGCGTTGCGGTTGAGCGGGACGGCGCTTGACGGCGAAGTTTCCGATCTCATAAACGCGGCGATCGCTGATCTTCGCCTTGTCGGTATCAACATTCCGGCGGAAGCGGGATCGTCCAGTAAAACGCTGGGCGATCCCCTTCTTGATCGGGCGGTTGTGCTTTATGCAAAGGCGGAATTCGGCTTCAATGACGACGCGGAGCGTTACCGCAACGCATACGATTATTTGAAGTGCGCCTTGTCGCTGACCGCTGATTACACCGAAGAAAGCGAGGGTAAATAAATGAGATGGGGCGAACAAATAACATTGGTTGCCTTGTCTGAACCTTCGCCGCGCACGAACGAACACGGCTTCCCCGTCGCCCGCACAGAAACCGCGACAACGGTTTTCGCTGACAAGAAATCCGTTGGCTTTTCGGAGTTCTACAAGGCGCAACAGGCGGGCTATACGACGGAATTAAAATTCGACGTGCATTCCTTCGAGTATGAGGAACAGCAGATCGTGGAATATCCCGTTTCGAGCGGGAAACGGTATCGCGTCCTTCGGACGTACACGCATGGGAACGGAGAATTTACAGAGTTGACGCTGGTTAATCTTCCGGAAGCGGAAGGGGGCGGCAACAATGGCGAAGTTTAACGTTGTCGGGCTGGACGACGTACAAGAAGCAATGCTTCGGCAAGACGCGATCGTTGAAGAAGCCGTGCCGGAAATGCTCAAAGCGGGTGGCGCAGTAATGCAGAAGGCACAGCAAGAAGAGATCAAGACAAGGTTCAACAGCAGACGAAGCACGGGGGCGCTTCTTGCGTCCATCAAAGTATCCGCCGTGAAAGAGATTGACGGCGGAAAACGGGTTGAAATCTATCCGAACGGAAAGGACAAGCACGGAGTACGCAACGCGGAAAAAGGCTTCGTCCTTAATTACGGGCGTTCAAATATGCCCGCGCGCCCGTGGTTCACGGCGGCGAATGAAAAGGCGGCGGACGACGTTGTTTCGGAAATGCGCCGCGTATGGGAGGAAAAGCAAAATGAAGAACGTTGACAGCTTGTTAAAAGCGGAGCTTGAAAAGCTGGGCGTTCCCGTCGAACGCCTTAAATACGGCGGGAAGGCGGCTTGCTTTATCGTCTATCAGCTTGTCGTGGGGCGCGACACGTTCTTTTCAGACGATGAAGAGGGCGCGCAGGAATTCACGTATCAAGTACACGTCTATTCAAAAACGGATTACATCGACATTCTTCAACGCTTGAAAACAGCATTGAAGGCGGCGGGGTTCTACGCGATCACGATAGACGCGGAAACATACGAACAGGACACGGGATATTACCACGTTCCCGTTGAAATCAAGTATATGGAGGTATGACACATGGCAACAATCGGTTTGCGCGATCTTTACCGCGCACCCATCACGATCGGCACGTCCGGCGCGGAGGAATACGGAAAGCCCGTGCGTATGGCGAAAGCTATTTCGGCGGAGCTTTCCGTTGAAGTCGCCGAAGCGATCCTTTACGCCGACGACGGCGCGGACGAAGTTGTAAAAGAATTCGTATCCGGAGAAATCACGCTGAACGTGAACGATCTTCTTCCGGCTGATCTTGCCGCCCTGCTTGGACAGAAGCAGGACGCGGACAAGGTTGTTTACGGTTCTGACAGCGACGAAGCGCCCTATACCGCAATCGGCTTCCGCGCGAAGAAGGCGGGCGGAATGTACAAGTACATTTGGCTTTACAAGGTCAAATTCGCGATCCCCGATGAAAACTACACCACGAAGGGCGACAGTATCGAATTTACTACGCCGGAGATCGTCGGACAGTTTATCAAGCGTTCCGACGGATTGTGGAAGGCTGAACACGTCGCAGAGCCTACGAACAACGTGGCGACGGATTGGTTCACTTCCGTTCGTGAGCCTAACAACGCGGGCAGTTAATCGAATATCGAAAGGAGGAACGGCGGGAAGTCTGAAAAGGCTTCCCGCCTTATTCTGCTATGAGCGCAATTAAAGACGGACGTTTCCCGATCATGCTGGACAAGGAAAGACACCTTCTTTTCAGTCTGAACGCGATCGACGAAATGCAGGACAAATTCGGCGGCTTCGATCGCCTTGATACCGTGCTTTCCGGCAAGGACAGCATTAAAAATCTTCGCTGGCTTCTGACCGTGCTTTTGAATGAGGGCGCGGCGGACGACGAAGAACCGCTTACCGAAAAACAGGTGGGCAAGCTCATTCATACGGGCAATTTTGCCGACGTGAAAGCGGCGATCTTCAAATCCTTTTCTATGGGCAACAACGGAACGCCCGAACCGCCCGAACGGGACGAAGAGGAAGAGGACGACGAAGAGGACATCGAAAAAAACGCAACAGCGGGCAAGGAATAATCGACCTTGCCCGCCTTCTTTATATCGGCGTAACGCTTCTTCGCTGGAGCGAAGCCGAAGTATGGCGCATGACACCGTATAAAATTTTGACGCTTTTCAAAATTCATCGTGAATTCAATCCGGATCGTTTCAAGCCCGTTCCGAAAGAAGTTGATATTGACGACGTGCTGGGAGGGATATAAATGGCGAAAGAAGAGCAGATCAAAACATCAATCGACCTTACAGGCGAAAAAGAGTATCGCGCCGCTTGCACTAACATAAATTCTTCCCTTCGCGAAATCGGATCGGAAATGAAGCTGACGACGGCGGAATTCGCCGACAACGCAGACAGCGTGGAAGCGCTGACCGCGAAACAGAAGCTATTACAAAAGCAGTTCGACGAACAGGCGAAGAAAGCAGAAGCGGCGGAAAAGGCATTGAAGAAAATGCGCGATAACGGTATCGAACCGACAAATCCAGCATATCAGAAAATGCAAACAAATCTGAACAACACCAAAGCCGACATGGTGAAAATTCAAAAGGAAATCGACGACACTTCTAAAAAGCTGAAAAGCTCAAAAGTGGATTGGGAGAGCGTCGGCGAAACCGTCGGCAAAGCAGGAAAGGCGATCGGCGCAGCTTGCGCGGCTATGGGTGCGGCGATTGCGGCGGCGGGTGCGGCATTCTTCGGGCTTGCCGAAGAAACACGCGAAGCCCGCGAAAACATGGGTAAACTTGAAACCAGCTTCACGACGGCGGGACATTCGGCAGAGGACGCGAAAAACACCTATACGGAGTTGTACGGCGTTCTTGGCGACGACGGACAGGCAACGGAAGCCGCCGCACACCTTGCGAAGCTGACTACGAACGAAAAAGAGCTTTCGGACTGGACAAACATTTGCACGGGCGTTTACGCGACATTCGGCGACAGTTTGCCGATTGAAGGCTTGACCGAAGCCGCGAACGAAACGGCAAAGACGGGATCAATCACGGGCAATCTTGCCGACGCGCTGAATTGGGCAGGCGTTTCCGAAGATGATTTTCAAGCCAGCCTTGACGCTTGCACATCGGAGCAGGAGCGGCAAGCCCTTATCACGTCCACGTTGAACGGGCTTTATTCCGAAGCGGCGGACAAGTATAGAGAGGTAAACGGCGACATTATCGACGCGCAGAAGGCAACAGCAAATCTGAACAGCGCTATGGCGGCGCTGGGCGCGATTGCTGAACCGATCATTACAAAGCTGAAACAGCTTGCGGCGGAGCTTTTGCAGGAAATAACGCCGTTCGTCGAGCTTATCGGAAAAGGCTTGACGGGTGCGCTTTCCGGTGCAGAGAGCGCGGCGGAGGACTTCACAGACGGCTTGCTGGGTATGGTTACGTTCGCGATCGAAAAGCTAACGGAAATGTTACCGACCTTCCTTGAATTCGCGGTGAAGATGATCGCGAATATCGCTACGGGCATAGCTCAATCGTTGCCGACGCTTGTTCCTTCGCTGGTTCAGCTTGTAACGGACATCGTGCAAGTTCTGATCGACAATATCCCGTTGCTGATCGACGCGGCTTTACAGCTTGTAACAGGGCTGGCGGAAGGCATTATAAACGCGATCCCCGTTCTTGTTGCGGCGCTTCCGCAGTTGATAACCAGTTTGATCGACGGTTTGCTTTCCGCAATCCCGCAGATCATTCAAGCGGGTATCGACCTTCTGACGGCGTTAATTACCGCCCTTCCGGAGATCATCACAACGATTGTTGAAGCGATCCCGCAGATCATTGAAGGCATTATAACGGCGCTTACGGAGAACATACCGCTTATCATTCAAGCGGGCATTGATCTTCTTGTCGCGCTCATACAGGCTTTGCCGCAGATTATAACGACGATCGTTCAAGCGATCCCGCAAATCATAAGCGGCATTGTAAACGCGCTGATCGGCAACATCGACCAAATCATTATGGCGGGCGTTCAGCTTTTCGTGGCGCTCATTCAGAATTTGCCGACGATCATAGTTGAAATTGTGAAGGCAGTTCCGCAGATTGTTTCCGGCATTGTGCAAGCGTTCGCGTCGCTGGGCGGCGAAATGATAAACGCGGGCGCAAACCTTCTTCACGGCTTGTGGGAAGGTATCAGCGGCGCGGCTTCGTGGTTGTGGGAAAAGGTATCCGGCTGGGCTTCGTCCCTTGTTTCGGGTATCAAGGACTTCTTCGGCATTCATTCCCCGTCAACGGTATTCGCTGAAATCGGCGGCAACATGGCGGACGGCGTGGGCGTAGGCTTCACCGACAACATGGGCGGCGTTGAAGGCGATATGACCGCCGCAATGGGCGGAGCGGGCGCGCTGACGGCGGCGGAAGCAGTAAACGCCGTGAACAACGGCATTATTGCGAACATTGAAGGCTTGTCCGGAGCGGTGAACGCGATCGTCGAGCGGGTTATTACCGGACTGACGGCGCAAGCTCAACGTTTCAATCAAGCCGGACAGGACTTCGACAAGAACATAGCTTCCGGCATGGTGGCGGGTATCGTGCAGATCACGCAGAAAGTACCGCAGATCGCGCAAAGCATTATTACCGCATTCACGGCACAACATCAAAAGTTCGTAACCGAAGGAACGAACATCGACAAGAGCATAGCGCAAGGAATGATCGCGGGTATCCCGCAGATCACGGGCAAGGTTGCACAAATTATTCAGCCCGTTATTACCGCGCTTCGCTCTTACGTATCGGAGTTCACGGCGGCGGGCGAAGAGATGGTGCGCGGCATTTGGCAGGGCTTTCAAAATATGTCCGGCTGGCTTGAAAGCCGTGTCCGCTCTATGATGAGGGATATTGTGGCGGCGGTTGAAGAGGAAATGGACATCAATTCCCCGTCGAAGGTTTTTGCCCGTATCGGTTCGTACATGGCGCAGGGCTTGAGCGAAGGCTTCGCCCGCGAAATGCGCGACGTTGAAAGTTCGATCCGGCGCGAAACGTCGAACGCAGTTCCGGAATTCCGTTCCGGAGAGGGACGCGACACGCGCGGCGGCGGTACGCCTTCCGTTGAAGTCGTGCAAAACATCTATGCGAACGAAACGAGCTACGCCGAACAGCAAAGACAGGCGGCGCGGCAGTTCCGGCAGATTGCGCGGGAGGTTATGGCATGAGGACACAAGAAAAATTGATCTACACGAACGAGCGCGGGGAAAGCATAGAGTTTTCCCCCGCTTCTTCGTATCACGTAAACTTCAAGGACGTTACCGGACTTTCCGACGTGCGGAACGCTATTTACAGCACCAACAGCATGGGGCAGGACGGCGACACATACTTGGGCTATCGGATCGAAAGCCGCGATATTGACATCGTGGGATACATCAAGGAGCGGGACAAGCAAGCGGCGCAGAACCTACGCCGGAAGCTGAACCGCATATTAAATCCGCAGTACGAAGCAACGTTGACGTATGTTTTCGGCGACTTCCGGCGGGTGATCGGGTGCAAGATCGACGACGCGCCGATCTTCAAGCGAAAGCCGATCTTCGAGCAATTCACGGTTAGCTTGTCTTGCCTTAATCCGTTTTGGAGAGAGGAAACGGAAACACGCGAGGACATAGCAACGTGGATCGGCGGCTTTGAATTCCCCGTTCCGGACGGGCTGGAGCTTTACGACGGCTGGGAAATCGGCTATCGCCAGCCGTCGCTGATTGTGAACGTCTACAATTCCGGCGACGTGAAAAGCGGTATCCGGATCGAGTTCCGCGCGATCGGCGCGGTTACAAATCCCGTATTGCTGAACGTCGATACACGGGAGTTTATCAAGCTGAATATTTCGCTTGTAGCGGGCGACGTTTTAACCGTTTCCACGGGCTACGGTGAAAAAGCCGTGAAGCTGAACCGTGGCGGCACGATTACAGACGCGTTCCGCTATCTCGACGTTGATAGTTCGTATTTGCAGATCGCCGTGGGCGACAATCTCTTCCGCTATTCGGCGGACGCAAACGCGGAAAATCTCGAAGTTTCAATCTATCACAATAACTTGTATTTGGGGGTGTAGCGCGGTGGAATTATACGTTTATAGCCGCGATATGACACTTCAAGGGATCGTCGAAAAGATTTCGTCCTTGATATGGACGCGGCGTTATTGGAGTTGCGGCGAATTCAAGTTGCTTGTTCCCTTCACGGAGGAACACGCCCGCTTGCTGGTGAAGGAAAATATCATCATCAAGCGCGGCGGCAACGAAGCGGCGGAAATCCGCTATATTCACATCACGAAGAATTCACAGGGCATGGAGGAAATAGAGGTTCAAGGCAAGTTCCTTCTTTCGTGGATCGGCAAGCGCATTTTGACAACGCAGATCATCACGAAGGACACGACACAGAACATTCTATACGCCATTGTGAAGCAGACTTGCACGAACGCAGGAGCGGCGCGCAATATCCCGAATTTCAGCATATCCACGACCGACGCAGACACCGGAAGCGGGCAGATCGACTATACTTCGGAGCAGTACGCGAACGCCCAGCTTGCGGCGGAAACGGCGGCGAAGGCGGCGAAGCTGGGTATTCGGGTTCTGACAAATGCCCGCACGGGCAAGCATACCTTTTCCGTTTACGAAGGGCGCGATCTTACGGCGGGCAATACCGCAGGGAACGCGCCTTGTATATTTTCGCAGGAGTTCGACAACATCGTTGAACAGGAATACACGAACAGCGTTGAAAACCTTAAAACAACGGCTTACGTCGGCGGAGAGGAAAAGGAAGGCGTAACGCGGAAGGTTGCCGAAGTCGGCGGCAGTTCGACGGGGCTTTCCCGCGACGAAGTTTTCATCAATGCAACGGACATCGTGCAGGAATACGAAAACGAGAGCGGGCAGACCGTAACGCTTACCAACGCGCAATATTTAGCGCTTCTTTCCGCACGCGGCGTTGAAGAGCTGGAACAATACGCGGAAACGCTTGCTTTCGGATCGAAGATCAACACGAACGCGAATTTGAAGTACGGCACGGACTACGATTTGGGCGATCGGGTAACGTGTATCAATAAGCGCTGGAACGTCCGCATTGACGTTCGCATAACGGAGATCGCGGAAACCTACGAAACCAGCGGCGAAGAAATAGATATTACCTTCGGCGAGAGCTTGCCCGCGCTTCTGACACAAATTCGGCAGATTACGAAATAAAGGAGGGCTTCACAGCATGGAAAAATCAAGTTTCTTCAACAGCGTTTCGCACGATCGCACGTACAAAGCGGAGGATTGGGCGGAATACTTCGCTTCGTTCATCGGGAACGGCGTTTTCCCCGTCCCTTCGACGGGGCTTCAAGTCGTTGCAAACGACGGAATGAAGCTGAACGTTAAAACGGGCAAAGCGTGGATCAACGGTTACTTCTACTTCAACACGGGCGATCTTGCCGTCGAGCTTGACACGGCGGACGGACAGTTGAACCGCATTGATCGCGTTGTCGTGCGCTGGGATTTGACAAACCGCGTTATGTCGGTGAAGGTCAAATCTTCTTCGTTCAGCGCGTCCCCTACCGCGCCCGCATTGCAGAGGGACGCGGACGTTTACGAGCTTGCGCTGGCGGACATCTACGTGGGCGCGGGCGTAACAGCAATCACGCAAAGCAAGATCACGGATCAACGCTTGAACACGTCGCTTTGCGGCGTTGTTGCCGCCGTCGTTCAGCAGATCGACACGGCGGCTTTTAACGCACAGCTTCAAGCGTGGTTCGCTGAATATCAATCCATTTCGGCGGCGGAGTACAACACGCTTGTTTCGTATATGAATTCGCTGAAATTGCAGGGTAACACGCAATACGAAGCGTTCGAACAACACATGGCGGATTTTGAAACACAGGCGGCGGCGGACTTCAACGCATGGTTTAACGGCTTGCAAAACGTCCTTGACGATAACGCGGCAACAAATCTTCTGAACATCACGAACGCGCTTGACGCGCGCGTGGATATGCTGGAAGCGGTGCTTTTCAATGACATTACGACAAATCCGTTCTTGATCCTCTTCGATGATCTCGACGGCGTAACGTCTACGGGCATTTGGAACGAGAGTTTGCAGAGGATCGAATGCTGACGCGGTACGCTTGCACGGCGGCGGAATTGTCGTGCGTGATCGGAAACATCTTCGCGGAGCTTTCCCCGCCATGCGCGGCTTGCGGCGCGGAGGTATTACAGATCACAGGAACAACGGTTACAGGGAACGAGGCAACGCTGACCGTTACCGAAGCGGGCTTCGATTTCGACGGGTGCGCCGACGATACCGCTATGATCGAGCGAATGCGGAAAGGACGGTGCATATATGCAAAGACCGGAGCGGGAGCGGAAAGAACCGACGGAATTCAACGTGATTGTGAAAGCGAAAGACCTTGTAAAGCACACCTTCACGATCACGAATTCGACAGAGCGCTACCCGAAGAAATACCGCTTCACGCTTGTAAACAGGATACAGGATAAAGCGGTGGACATTTACGAATGCGTCCTTGAAGCGAACGAATTAGACCTTCGGGACGCGCAGGAATACAGACAACGGCAGAAGCTACAAGCAAAGGCGCTGACCTATTGCAAGGAGCTTCTATTTTTCATAGAGCTTTCGCAGGAAATGGGCTTTATTTCTATGAGCAGTTGCGAATATTGGTCAAAACTTGCGCTTGAAGTGAAGTACATGACGACCGCGTGGAAGAAGCGGGACAAAACGAGGGCTTGAAAAACGTTCGGGGTACATCTTGATACGCCTAATTCGTCGAACGCCAACAACGTCCGCAACGTCAATTCGGACGGCACGTTGAACAACAACAACGCGTACAACGGCAACAATGGCGTTCGCCCGCTTCGGTGGACTATGTGAACGAGTAGGCACAGCCGAAAGCAGAATACCACCATCAAAGGAAGGTGTATCCCGTCGCCGCTATCCACGGCGGGGACAAATACAGGATCGCCGATACCGGAGCATACCGCCTTCCGGCGGCTGGCAAAGGTTATAAACAGCGAGGATTTTTTATTATGACAGACTTTGAAAAGATATACAGCTTTGAAAGCCTATACAATGCCTACCGAAAGGCGCGGCAAGGCAAGAGGTGGAAAGGAGCGGCGGCAAAGTTTGAAGTTAACCTTCTTGAAGCGCTGAACCTTTTAAGCGATCAGATCAGAACGAAAAGCTATACCATGTCCCCGTATAACACGTTCGAGGTATACGAGCCGAAGCGCCGCGTGGTTATGTCGAACAGCTACAAAGACAAGGTTGTTCAACATTCGCTTTGCGATAACGTACTTGAACCGATTTTGACACGATCGTTCATTCGTGATAACTACGCGTCGCAGGTGGGGAAAGGTACGCACTACGGGTTAGACAGGCTTCAAGAGTTCATGCGGAGGTTTTACAGGAAGAACGGAATTGACGGCTGGATACTGAAAGGCGATATTTCAAAGTATTTCTATTCGATCCGGCACGACGTTTTGAAAACCTTAATCCGCGAGAAGATAACCGATCCGGACGTTTTGTGGCTTGTCGATCTTATCATCGACAGCACCGAAGGAAACGTCGGAATACCGATCGGCAATCAGACTTCACAGCTTTTCGCCCTTCTCTACCTTGACGGGCTGGATCACTTCGTAAAGGAAAAGCTGGGTATCAAATATTACGGGCGCTATATGGACGACTTCTTTTTGATCCATCACGACAAAGCGTATTTGCAGGAGTGCCGGAAGCAGATTGAAGCGTTCGTACAGGCGCGCGGACTTTCGCTGAATGCGAAAACAAATATCTTTCCCTTATCACACGGCGTGGATTTCTTGGGCTTTCATACATACTTGACCGAAAGCGGCGCGGTGATCCGCAAGGTGCGCCGCAGGAGCAAAAACAATATGAAGCGGAAGTTGAAGAAATTAGCCGCCCTTCACGCGGCGGGACGGATCGACGCAAAGACCGTTGAACAATCCTATCAAAGCTGGAGGGGACACGCAGAAAAGGGAAACAGTTATCACTTGATCCGGCGGACGGATCATTATTACAACAGCTTAATGAAACCAAAGGAGGCGGCACAATGTCAAAAACATTAGGCAGTTTGTCGGTGGGCGAGAAGATTGAAGTTCCGGTTCTTTCGGCGTATCAATCCCGCTTCGGATCGAAGATCGTTTTCAAGATCGCCGACAAGAACCACAGCGGCTACCCGTCGAATTCCGTAACGCTGATTACGGAAAAGATCATTCAAAATATGGCTTCCGACGCGAAAGAGCCGAGCAACAGCAACAGCGACCGCAAGAGCTACGGCAATAACCGACATATCTATTCTAACCTTCTGCAATGGCTGAACAGCAACGCGGCGGCGGGCGCATGGTACAGCGCGAAGCATAGCGCCGATCAAGCGCCGACAACGAAGAACACGCACGTAACGTACAATCCGTACACTTCGTGGGCGGGCTTCCTTGCTATGCTTGATCCGAAGTTCGTTGCGGAGCTTCTGACAACAACACTTACCGTCGTAAAGTCTACGACCGACGGCGGCAGTTACGAAACCTTCACGGCGAAAATGTTTCTTGCGTCCACCACCGAAGTGGGGCTTGCGAACGAAAACAGTATCGCGGAAGGATCGCTTCTTGCGCTATTCAGCAACGACGCTTCCCGCGTCGCTTATCCTACGGCGGAATGCGTGAGCAATGCAGACGGATACACGAACAGCAATTTCAGCACGTCAAAGGGCTGGTATTGGTGGCTTCGAACGCCTTATTCGTCGTACGCCAGCCGCGTCCGCAACGTCAGTTCGGACGGCACGTTGGGCAACAGCGACGCGTGCCACGGCAACTATGGCGTTCGCCCGCTTTGTAATCTTAAATCTTCTATCTTGGTATCTGACAGCCCGAACAGCGACGGAAATTATACGGTAA
>ERZ1027041.3-NODE-3-length-87651-cov-115.109411_pt1 | contig 87651 bp, 109 predicted proteins | sample MGYA00519436_ERZ1027041 | MGnify/ENA primary metagenome ERZ1027041 (study PRJEB26926, sample SAMN06164425) | human gut metagenome | biome: ENVO:00009003; feature: ENVO:2100002; material: ENVO:00002003 | host: Homo sapiens | place: USA | collected 2012 ... | reverse complement strand
TATAAATACTAAGCAAATAAATTACAGAGTTACTAGGAATATTACCTAAATATGCCCCTTGAAGGCCTTAAATCCTATAAACCATTTAGCCCTAAAACCTAACAAATAATTTGCCTTGATTACCAAATCACCTAACCCCAACCTATATGTATTATATAATACCTAATATAATAACTTGGTGAAGGTAATCAAGGTAAATTGTGATGGCCATTAATCGACGATGTACTAAAGCTATACTACCTACATACATAGAAGCTACATAACATATCTGTATTATATAATCCCCTACCTTCGAATTACCTTGAATGCAATCTATAATATAATACATATAAAGGGTACTCAAGGCAATCGGATTTAGAGGCCATTAATGGTCGGATTTATTTGCCTTTTTAGGCCTTTTTGAGTTTGCCTTTAAAGTGTGTAGTAGAGCTATATGGTATAGTGGCTATATAGTGAGTTGAGTGGCTTTGTATAGTAAGGTAAGTTTGCCTAGCCTTGTTTGCCTAAATCCCCAAAACCCCCGGCGAGGTACCTTGATATATGTATTAGGTATTATTATATTAATAGATGGTATATTAGTTATAGAGGAGATAGGTAGGTATTATATTATGTACCTTAGTTAGAGTTAGTATGATTTTGTTTTATTTTTGTGTTGGGTAGTGTGGGAGGTACCCGGTATTTATTCCAGGTACCTTGATATGTGGGATAATGTTATCAGGGCTATGGTGTATATTATTAGGGTTAGTAGCTGTGAGATGATATATCTTATTTTGTTTGTTGGGTGGGTATGCTTGTGGGCTTGGTATATTTTCTCATTACGTATGAGGGTTAGGATGGTGACTACGGATAAGATTATTCGGATTATGTAATAGAGGATATTCATGGTAGTGATATTATATCGATTATGGTTATATCTGTTAGGTTTACTTCGAGGATTTCTCTTAGCTTTAGCCTTATGTAGGTACTATGTTTATGCCCTGGGTTTATTTCTTGTTTGGGGTAGCGGAGGTAGGTATTAAGTTCCTCAGTTCTGTACACTACGTTCATTTCTTCGCAGAAGCCTTCGGTAGTACCAGGTAGTGGGCCTGGTACTTCGAATGATACTAAGAATTTACCTGATGTTAGCATGGTTCTAGTTCGTTAGTTAGGATTCTTATATCGGTTAATTGATTCATGTATTCCTCTTCTGAGGATATGTCAAGGCATTTGCATGCTATGTAGTGACCGTACATGGATATACCTGATTCATAGCCTTGGTCCTCGTTTAGGAAGTTAGCTAAGGATATCTTGTCTACTGAGCATACCCTCTTCAGATGTCCTGGTAAGGTTTCTGAATCTGTATATCCTACAAAGTCATAAGTATCAGTGTTATCGGTCATGGTAGAGAATATTTCGATTAGCCAGTTAAAGTCCTCTAGAGGTACTCTGTCTAGCCATTCCCATCCGATTGGATATTGGTTTACTGTTATTGTTGGTTTCATGATGTTAATTGAGTTGAGGGTTAAACATTTGTTTTGGTTGGCCTAATAGGCAGCAATGAGGATAACCTGCTTCATCGAGGATTCCCAGTATAAGATATCGATTGGTATCTCTGGGAATTTCGAAATAGAAAGCTGGTTTCATGTCGCCATCTGTGAAGAATATAAAAACTATCTGAGTGTTTTCTAGTAACCCATTTAGTTGTACATGAGAAAGGTAGTTATAAATAGCTTCCCTTTGATTTCTTGGGTTTTTCTCCCATGAGATGAGCATATCGTTATACCAATTTGGATTATCGCATAGCTTTTTAAGTTGTTGTTGAATATACGGTGTCATGATTTGAAGTAATAATATAAGTCCTCGATTAGTTTATCCTGTTCTTCCCATATAGTATCTGATACTACGTATTCTGATACGAAATAGTTATAGAAAGGCCCAAATAGTATTTTTAATACTATGTCCTTGAGTTCGATATTGAGTTGTTCCTCTTCTTCGGTAGAACTGGGTTTGATTGCCTGAAGTTCTGCCTTATAGGATGCCGTTACGGCATCCTTTAGGGTTTGAATATATTCTGGGTTAGTTTCCTTGAGAATACTTAATTGTGATTTGAGTTCTTTACTTATCATGGGGCTTAGCGATTATGGATATGAATCCCTGTGGATATTGAGTATAGAATAATTGGTAGTTCCCTGTGGGCAAGAAGACTTGCATTATATTTGCAAGTAAGAGATAGATTTTCCATTGGTTTTCCTCTAGAAACTTGTCCCAGGCTTCTGATTCTTCGGGATAATTACCCGATAGTTGGATATGGTACTGTTCTTGGTCAGCAATAAATAGGTTAGTTACTACCTGTATTTCATCTGATTCCTTTTTGTATTGGGTGATTGGATACCAGATGCCTTCGGTTTTCCATTTATTAAGTTGGAACAGAGACATGCCCTGTTCCAGTACGTTGAGTAATTTATATAAGTTTACCATAGTGATTATTTATTTAGTTGGTTAACTAATTCTGATACTGCAAGTTGTTGGAAGATTTCTGTTTCCCTGTGGTCTGATTCCCATTTTTCGATAGCATTGTAGATATTGGTATATTGGGATATCAGGTCCTCATCTTGTTCATCGTCTTGGATAAATTCCCGGAGATGTTTTTTGAGTCCGGTTATGATATAATCCTGATGTTCAGGGGTTAATTGAAGAGCTCCGAATAGGATAGCCTCTACCTGTGAGGGTGAATCATCATAATATTGGTCATCAGTACCCTTTGTTAAGTCCATGTGAGAAATAATGTTTTCCCTGAGATTTTCGAAGAGAACTTCCTCTGAAGCATATGTGATGATATATCCTGAGATATAAGCAGCAAAAAGTTCATCCTCTAAGTCGATTGAATAAACCTGGATATTGGTAGCTTCCTTGTTAATGAGAAGACCATCGGAGTAATCATAAGTATAAATGGGGTGGGAAGCAAGCAGTTCCCGGATGGCCTCTAAATTTTTTAATTCTTTCATAACGTGTCTATATTAAAATTATTTGAGAAATATTTCTCATTGCAAATATACAAAATTATTTCTAAACTTGTTTTTATAACTACTTTTATTTTTATAAATAGGGAGGTTCTGGGAGGTGTTTTGAGTGCCTCCCAGAGGGTTTTGTTAATATTGCCCTGTCATAGTAATGATAATGAAAAGGGATTCATCATTGAAATGTACCTGGATAGTATCTCCATATGAGTTTGACATGTAATGATGATTAGGGTTAAGTTCTTTTAATGGGTGATGTTCATCCCAATGAGAATTAATGAATTCTATCACGTATTGTTCAAAAGCATCGGATTCTCTGCAGTAGGTTTCTACCTTTTCGTCATCGTCTATAGGATACTCCCGGAATTGGAGATTGAGAGTTCCCATGTATGATTCATCCGGATTTGAGATTTCGTTAACTGATTGAGCAGTGTAACCAAAAGCATCAAGAGTTCCATCAAAGTAACCCATAATGTGATTTGAGATTTCGTTAATAGTTGTCATAAGAAATAAGTTTTGTGACCCCGTTCAAGGTCGGTTAATAATTATATTTATTTTTCTCTTATGCAAATATAGAAATAATATTTTAAATATGCAATAATTAAGGGAGCCCAGATGTTGGTGTTTCTGAACTCCCTGGAGATATATTAACTGGTTAGGGATTAGTATTACTAATCGGCCAATAATGGTTCCTTGGGCTTATTTAATTTCTCTTTAGAACGTCTGGTAGCCCAATTCTCGTAGGGTTTGTAACTGAAGGTACGAGTTGTTTCATCGTATGCAGCATATACCATTCGTTTACGAGAGATTCTCCTTCCGTAAGTTTTCTTAAGATTAGCAAACCAATCTAGATACTCCTGTAAAGAGTTAAAGATTTCTTTGTGCCCGTCTAAATTACTTTTGGGACGGGTCTTCCATGTTGCTTCTATATAGCATTGGTGTAGGGTAATTGAAATAAAGTATCTGCACCAGCTACCACCAAAGATAGTGCCCGTGGAGAATTCTATCTCCCGAGCAACTAATGGACTAACGTTATACTTTGTCATGCGATTGAGAAATTAAGTTGGAAAATCCAGTTGTTTCTATTGAGTTGATTGAATGATATGAACCTCCCATCGTTATCGGTAAATTCATTCATGAATTGAACTGCAGCAGATGCTAATTGTCCCTTATAGGGATTAGTATTGGCAGTTACCATGGATTCGAAAATGAAAGAATAATAGGTGGTATCATAGATTTGTACCTGATTAATGTCCAAGCAATTGAGTTTGTAATCATCCTCTAGTTTGATTAAGAGTCCCATTAGGAAATTAAGAAGACTACCCTGTTCATCAGAGTCAAGTTCAAATGTAGATTTCTTTTCTAAGAAATTGCGAACTACCTTATTTAGTTCGTCTGCCTGACTGTAAGTTACTGAGGTCGTTTTCATATTTTTGTCTATTTTAAAATTGATATGCAAATATAAGCATTTTTATTTTTATAGAAAAATATATCTAATTTATTTTTAGGGAGGCTGAGGATGTGTACACGCTATGAAAGGCAGTGGATTAGACTGCCTTTCAATTATTAAGGTAATTGGGGAGTTAGCAAATATAGAGCCTCTCTTATAATTGAACTCTCCATAGGTTCTAAAGAGAGTTCCTTGTTCATTAGTCCACCTTTCTTCTTTTCGTTTTCAAATACTTCATGTATGGCTTGCTTTAGTTTAGTAGCTAATACCTCTGATAACTCCTGAGATTTAAGAGAGATAAGTAACCCTTTTCGTATTTTCTCAATATCTTGGTCATTCTCAGTAATGGGTTTTGCTTCTACTAATTCTTGTATACCCGAGGAATATTCATCTAACCGTTCATATCCCAAATGTTGTAGGTCATTAATGAAGATACTGAATTCATCGTAAGTAAGTCTAGTATCAAAACCTACTCCCTGATATAGTTGTACTAAAGGTGTAAGGATTCTCCTCAATGTATTGAAATCCTTTAGGTGGTCTAATTTTATTCCCGATTCGAGAGGTATTTTATATACCTTTTCACCCTTCAGTACCACTAGCAGAACCCTTAGTCTTGGTGGTAGTCTTTTCTCGTTCATAAGCAAGTTTTTGTATTATAAGTTGTACATAGGTATTCCTTTCCTTATAGATGAACATTACCGAGAGAAGTATCTCATGTTTCGGTAATATCATCTGTATGAAATTGCCTGGAGCAATCACTGTAGCTACTACTGGAGAATCTTCCTGAGAGAAATTCTCCAGTATCATTTCTGCCCTCTTAATTGGTTCTGGCTTTGTTGGGTCCAAAGTTAGGACTGGAGCAGTTATACATTCCTTGATGCCCTGTGTTAAGGCATTATATAACCATTCATCTTTTATATCCTCTACTTGGAGGTTTTTCATTGTAATCATATCCTAAACCTATTTAGAGTCCATACACCCAGGATATTAGAGAATACCCATAATTCCCAGTTTTTGTAAAAGTTATAGGGTTTACTGAATTGAGATGTTTGAAATATTATCCGATTTGGTGTTCTAAATAACATTTCTGCATGGCAAGTTAATACTCCAGAAGATAATTGAGCTTTAAAAGCTTTAATAATATCTTCATCACTTTTAGTCTCTAATGAGGTAAGTAATTTAATAAATTCTACCTCTACACCTTGAGACATGTTTACATTTCTGAAGGCAAACTTTTCTTTATTTTCCATATTCGTCATTTTTAGATAAGAACTCTTGAGCTAGTTCATCTTGAGTTCTTTCGATTATGTTCTTTACGATTGTTTTATTTTCTACTCTAGCCCACATACATAGCATGCCCAATTGAGCATCCATATAGCAATCTATAAGAGATGGTTCCTTTCTAAATACATCCCATTGTTTTACGAAATTTGTTCGAACCAAATCCCTATAACCCTGGTCTGATATGCCATCTTGGTCTATATAAGCAGATACCCTTTTCTTGACTTCTAAAAGGATTTTCTCTAAGCTTTCGGGTAATCTGAAATTTTCTGGTAAGTTATGATATACCAAATTATTCGGTATTAATTCCTCAAAAGTAAACTGATTATCGAATAGTTTCTTTGGGTATCTACCTGAAAATATCAAGGGTATCTTATACCTTAGCAACGATGGTACTACGTCGTATATAGCATAATGTCTTCTATATTCTCGGTACAAGTCAAAATATAGATTCTCATCGAATATACCCGATTTCCTCATTATTGCCTGTAAAGTATTATAAGCAGCATTGATATGAGTATTACTCAATTTGAATACTAAGTTGCCATTTTTAATAGCAATGAGTTCACTACAGCATCTATTTCGTTTAAATAAGTTCATGTGATTAAAATGTAAAGTCAATGTATATTTTCCTTGTTCCCTTGAGAAATTTTTCGTGATTTGAGTCATCATACTTATGGCAAGCATAAGTCTTAGATGATTTATCATAATGGTCTCTTACCCATACTGGAGCAGTATCAGTTGGTTTTAATTTAAAGTATGTACCCTGATTAACCTTGTTAACCCGAGTCTCTTTGTAAGATGTCTTTGGTAGTTCCATATTTTTGTCTATTTTAAAATTGATATGCAAATATAATTCTTTCTTTTTAAATATGCAATATCCGGATATAACTATGGGAGCTTACTATTTCGGAGGAATTGAGATGCAAATGAGCCATCCTCTTTTTCTTCTTTCTCAAAGTCTTCATATTGATATAACTCTGGGTCTTCTTCGTCTGGGTCTATACGCATTTCGATTTCTCTACGTAGTTCATGATGTTCTTTAGAGAATGAAGACATAGCTCCCTTATAATCATCAGTAATTTGCATTAGCTCTGCTTTATTAAGGTTAAGACCCTCTTTACTGGTATCTACTCCTTCTTGTTTAGTAGCAACTACTTCGGGTAATGACTTAATGTCATACCTGTCTTCCAATAGTTTAGCCTCTTCTGGTTTATCCAATACCCTTTGTGATTCAAATACGATTTGACGTGCCTCTTCAACAGTAATTGCATTTTGCTGTGTTACGTTGTTCTGTTGATTGAATTGAGCAAATATATTCGTAGTACTTCCTCCAGTGAGATTACGTACGATAGACTGCAATGATGTAGAGGATTCAAGCTTTAATTTAAGGGCCTTTCCCAGCTCGGCAGATATAAACGGTACGTATTTCCCTCCCTGAGATTCTCTTAGGATATTAACCTGATGGGCTATTTCCATACGGTCTTCTAATGCCCATGCTAGTTGTTCTCCCATTAATGCTTGTAGTAAATCTTCTGCCTTTTCTTTATCCCATATTCTAGAGCTTAATAGCCTATCTCTCATAAATACCCGTATGTAATTGATATCTATACCCATACGATATGAGAATGTATTTATGTCGTATGTGATACCACATAATACACCATTTCCCATTAGCCATTGATTGATGATATAATTATGTATCTTTATCAGAAGTTCATCATTTGGGTTCTTCTGATATTCTAATGCCATTGCAGTAGTCCCCATAGGTCTTGGGAATCTTACCATTTTATTTTCCTTTTCTGACATACAAATGAGATTTTCTGATATCGGAACTTTCATCATAACCCCTATACTCTAAATCGAACCTTACATACAGATTCAAAGATAGGTTATAGAAATATCCCTTATATTTTTTCTTACTTACTGATAAATTAAAAGGTTCACCAGAGATTAGGTCCCTGGTGAATACTAAATTACCTTTCCCAGTGATGGGAATATTAAGGCAAAGCTTATAATCCCCTACCTTAAATTTATTCCCATGCAGGTCTGTGATTTCCCTTGCCATAGTTTGCCTTTTTATGGTTCGTAGGTTTTTTGTCTTGTTTACTACGGTTATGGGTTATCCCCTTTTGCTCTTCGATTAATTTCTGAACCTTTGGGAATAACCTTTGCCTTAAAGGAACTACCTGAGTAGCGAAAAAGGCATTCCATAATTTCTGAGTTAATGGTTCTCCTATTTTAAGTTCTGAGATTGCCCAGAATTTAGTTTCGAAATTCTTAACTATTTCCCTAAATCGGTAGTAGTATATATTGCCAGTCTTTTTATCTATCCCAATTGTGGTAGTTTGGCAATAATCTAGAAATTCTTTACCTAATTCGGATATAAACTCTTCCCTTTTAAAGTCATAATTCTCTTGGTCGAGTTTAAATAATTTTACGTAATCGATTGCTTCCATATAGATTTAGTTTGTGATTATTAAACGAGGTATACTTTCATCTGTAATTTGAAATAAGTACCCTCTTACATCATCCTCATAATAAGAGGACCAATATGTTCTTCTAACTCTGAAATTATCAAGGATTGCCCCTTTGGGTACTCCAGTAATAAATAAGCAATGCTTAGGCATCATTGGAGTAATCTCAAATTTCCCATCCTTGAAATTACCATAGGTACCATAGTCGGGCATATTACCAGTAAACCCCGTATTCTGTAATACATCCTGAACCAGAGTAGTTTGGGGTATTTCCTTTTGGTTACATTCTAGGGTTAACTTAGATTTGCCTATATATAGGTCTTTAACTATTTCTCTAAACATTTGTATACGATTATGTGAGTAATACCATTCTTCTTGAAGTAAAGGTTATTCTGTGAACGTTCCTCTAACTTCTTTAATTCTCTTCGAGATTCAGTACAAATTCTATCAGATTTCCTTAATATATCTGATACATTATCCCAGATGGGTGCCATTGGTTCTACTGACCCTGAATAGATAACCTTATGTTTAGTTTCTATTTGGAGATATTTAGATTTATACTGATATTTGCCTTTGCAGTAAAGTACGTTATACTTTTCTGGTTCGTTTCTTTTTTCGTTTTCCATTTTTGTTAGGATTAATGTAATCGGATATTTCATCAAGTTGCCCTAAAAGCAATGCCTGAATGAAAAGGTTTATAGGCCTGAAAAAGAAATTCCTTACGTTATCAGTATTTATATACCAATCGTAAACGATAAAGAACTTCTTAATCTTGGAGTGCTTAAGTGAATGTTGGATTAGATAGGACTTACAACATCGTTTATGTAATTCTACCAATTCTTTGTCCTGCTTAAGCATCTCTTTATCAGAGAAGATAGTGTAATCCATTTTGTATGAATTGAGATGCCCAGGTAATTATCCCGGGCACCTGGTTAATAAAGGTTTATGCAACTTGTTCTGGTTTGAGGACTTTCTTTCTAAAGTCCTCGTATGCTTTAGCAGCAGCCTTGAATTCCTTGGAGTTCTGGTCCTTGATACGAGCCATTGCAAGTTCCAATCGATGGAGTTCGTTTCGAGTTTGTTGTCTCCATTTCTTCCGAGCAAGAGTATCAACTACATCGGCAGGGTATACGTATTTAACTTCCCGATTAGAAATTACCTGTTCGATGATGGATGGTTTTTGTTGTTCCTTAACTTCCTTGACAACCTGTTCCTTTTTGGAAGTTTGGGTTTTGGGAGAGAGTTCTACCAATTTAGCATTGGCAAACTTAGTGGCAGCTTCTTGAGCATCTTGTACCAATTCCTTTTTAGTCTTTTTGGCCTTAGGAGCAGAAGCCTTAGCAGTCTTAGAATTTTTAATTCCTTCAAGTTGTTCGGCAACCTTAGTTGCAACCAGGTTAGTAACCTTTGATTCATTCTTTTTCATAATGTCTATATTTAAAATGTTAGTAAAATGATTAATTTCTTTTTCTGATACAAATATAAGAACTTTATTTTAAATAGAAAAATTTTATTTGAATTCTTTTCTATTTGCTCGGGTTAATCGGCTAGGAAGTCGAAGATTTCTGGAGGATAGTTAATTTCATCCTCTGGATCATTTATGTAATCTTCGTAATCCTCGTTATATTTATCGTAAATGTTATCTTGTGATGTATTGGGTACCCTTGTACATCTTTCAGGATATTTCTTTACGAAGTCATAGGCTTCTTGAGTGGTCATTACCTTGTCTGAGGTAAATTCGTAGGTTACATAAGAATAAGTTTCACCCAATCTAGAAACTTCATATTGCTGGTATCCAGATTTCTCAATCTTATAGATTTGATTTTCTGGAATCGTTTCTATTTCTACCCTATATTTATACCATTGCTTCTTCTCTTCTTTTGGTTTAATGCCCATGCTATCTTGAAGAGGGATTAACTTGGTTATTGGACTTTCAAAACGAGAAGGAGCAGTGCTCACTTCTACTGGATGAGTTCTATTCTCACCAATAAAGTAAATCACTGCCCCCAAGGTTACCAGGCCCAATATGAATTTAGTTTCTGAGTTCATAACCTGTAGTTTCGAATTTATTTTTAATGTTCTTTGCAAGGTATTTACCTTTTGATTCTGCTTGATGTAAACCGTTGCAGATTTCGTAAGGTACACCATCATAGCGATAAACTCGATTACCTTTAAAAGCAACCCAAAGTTGTTTTTTCTTTGAGTCATAACCAAAGCCCTCAATATTAGAGGATTCGCAAGGAATCATTTCGACTCCAGTGTTCATTTCTACTGATTCTAAGTATTCGTTCTTTTCCATGTCTATATTAAAATTTTAAAAGTGTTAGTTCTGGGTGGAATTTGAGATTTGCCCTCTGGAATATTGCCCAGGTACCAAGTACTCCCTGAGAATTAGTATGTACCCATTCATCTTCCATTCTGAATAATATGTGAGAGCATACCAGCATTTGGTATTCACTTAGCATATTTATCAGTTGAGGAGTATTCTCAATTTCTACGTATAATTCAATGTGCTCATCTAGTGCTCGAATTATTTCGTCATCCTCAATCTGAAGGAGTTTTTTGATTAAGTCTTGGGCAATATCATTCTCATTTTTAACATCCTCTTTGATTGAGTTGAGTGATTCAATCTGAATACCAGCAATGAGCTTTACGATGTCTTTTGTTTCCTTGTCCATAATTAAATTTTCTTTATATGCAAATATACTAAAATTATTTTATATAAAATACTCTTTTAATAAATACGGAGGTAAGTGTTAGCGGTTCTTGATTTCCTCTATCTTTTCCTTGATTGAGTCGGGGAAGATAGCATCATCTACCCATCGCATAAAGAATTTAGAAGGCTTCTTTTCTGGATTGAGAAGTAATTGTCTTTGCTCTGTAGAGAACTTAATACGTTCATCTTCCCTCATATACTTGGGAAGTTTAGTGAATTCTGCCTGAGAGAAGGAGATTACGTTTTTACCAACTTGGGCCCTTAATGGTTTCTTCCTTTCCTTATAGAGATAGGGGATAATCTTTTTCGAGGGTCCCCCAAGAATGCTAAAACCAAAGATTATCATTGGGTCAAATTTATCTGCTTTTGGGTCCTTAGCCCGTTTGATACATCTTGCCATCCAAGAAAATGAATTGGGATATTGCTTATTGTCTGTTGCTTCTCCCACATCTTTTTTATTAAACTCAAATCCAGGAAAGTGAAATAGAAAATCTTCAGTAAGGATAAATACAAATCCCAATCCCCTAAGATATTTAATGATATCTTGTTGGCTTTTACCCTCTTCAATCATTTTTTCTACATCTGCAAGAATATCCTCCCTTGGTGATTCCAATTCCTTAGTTGTAGACCCTGCAGGTCTTCCTCTGCCCACATTAGGTGCCTTAGCAGGCAATGTACCAGATAACCTATCTAAGTATTCTTTGAAGTTATCAATATCTTGTTTATTAGTAAGAGTTACTTCTACTCTTATGGGACCGTTATGCTGTACCTTTGGACCTGAATTCATCTCGGTATAAGCATCTACCAACCTATCGGATAATGGGGTACCATTCTCTGATAGTGTAGTGATTCTAAGTTTTGGTTTATATACTTCTTGTTCCATTTTCGACTTAATTAGAAAATAAAAGGCCTGAACAATTTTTATATTGCCAGGCCTTCTACCATTATTAACGAATACTCAAAAATATGATAAGTAAAAGTAAAAAGTGCTCTTATTAATCTTCTTCTTTAGCGGCCTTCTTTTTCTTCTTGTCTTTGGCCTTCTTATCTTTCTTATCGGAAGCCGGTTTTTCTTTTACCTTTTCTTCCTTCTTTTTCTTAGTTTCCTTTTCCTCCTTTGGAGCCTTACCTGAAGCAAGTTTTCTTTGCTCCATACGGTATTTTTTCTTCTCAGCCGAAGTCATTTCTCTGCCATCGATGAGAGGATAATCGTATTTGGTAGCTGTTCTACCGCCATTTCCTTTCTTTTCCTTTTTCTCTTTGGCAGCCTTCTTCTCAGCTTTTTCCTTCTTCTCTTTTTCCTGGAGTTTTACCAATTTCTTGTTGTTCTCTTGGTCAGCTTCAGGATAGGCAGCAGCAACTTTGTCTCTTTCCTTATTGAGCTTGTTTACAAGTTCGGTAACCTTTTTACCATGTTTCTTGTCTTTGGTCCAATCCTTAGTAGGGTCCAACTTGTTCTCTTTAAGGTAAGCATCCAAAGCTTTCTTAGCCTTTGTGAGTTCCGGAGTCTTGGATTCCGGTTTACTCTTCTTTTCGTCTTTCTTAGCCATTTTCATTTATATTAGGTGAATAATTGAATTTCCTATTTACATAATACCATAGTTATACCTTCCTAATTTGGGTTGGGATTTCTTTAATTTCTAGGATTTCTAAACTGCATTGTTTTAAAACTGCCTCGAGTTGAAGTATATCTTCTACCTCTTTCTGAGATAAGTCCGTAAAAGTTTGTTCAAAAGTTTCTTTCTGTTCCCCCCTTATAAAATTAAATTGGGCAACAATATAAGTCCCATGAAGTTTTTTATTCAGGGCTCCTTTAAGAGATATGAGTTTTCTTTTCAGATAATTACTCTTCAACCTATGGGATTGGTATTCGCCTTTCTTACCCTTACTAAGAGCTACCTTTTTAAGGTACGAAACATAATCTAATTCTCTGAGAGTTTGATTAATGTTTCCCACTAATAATCTTAAGTCTTTTTCCATTTGGGTCTTTGCATTACTTGGTTAGATACTTCCTGAGTTTCTTCTGATAGCATTTCTCTTGCCTCATTTATTATATTGATGGCAAGTTCCCTTTCATCTGGTCCCAGGTTTAATTCTTTATCTTCTAGTGCATCAGTATAAGTATTTATTAGATTATCCAATGCAAGTATTCGAATATTCTTTCGAATTGCTAATTCCTCTTCTTCCATGGGTATAAAAAATTAAAGCCCACTACCTTCACAGGCAATGAGCTTTTGGCTGAACAACGTCCTAAGTGTGGGGTTGTTACTCTATGAAATTTAAACTATTGCAGACGATATGTAATCGCTATTTTAGGATGTGCCTAGATTAATCTTCTGATTCTTCCTCTTCTTCTTCCTTAGCCTTTTTGTTTTTCGGAGAACAAATAACGCCATGTCCTTTCTTAGACTTAACGGTAAGAGTTCCCGGAACGAATGAAACTGAAGTTGATACCGGTTTGCCATCCGTAACCAATACAGAAGTAACCACTACACCCTGATAGCCTTCCTTGTTCTTAACGGCATAACCAAAGTTCATTACCTTGGATTTGTCGTTAATGGCAATAACATCGATTTGCTTGCTGTTAGGACGTTGTTCAGCCGGCCGATTCTTGAGTGCCTCTTGACGAGCTTTACGTTTAGCTTCTTTTTCGGGGTCTTTTTCTTTATCCCCTTTCTTCTTGGAGTCTGATTTCTTTGTTGCCATTTCTTTTAATTTTTAATGTTATGTTACTAAATAGTTTTTAAAAGGGAAGGTCATCCCTTGGGTCGTCTCCTTCCCAGTAATATTTCCTTCCCTCATAGTCTCTTACTTTTTTCCTTTTTTGCCCTTTCCCTTGGCTTCTTTCTTTGCCGGAAGTTTGAGACCCAATTCCTTGGCAATTGCCTTACGAAGTTTTTCGATGTCGTCTTCACCATAATCGTCTGGGTCAGTTTCAAGGTCTTTGTCGTCGCAGACATCCTCAAGTTCTTCGAAGTCCATTTCGGCAAGTTCTTCACCGGTCAGTTCTTCCTCTTCTTCTTCCTCTTCGGAATCATCATCATCATCATCATCATCATCATCTTCCTCATCGTCATCATCCGATTCCTCTTCTTCTTCTTCCTCTTCGGAATCATCATCATCATCATCCTCTTCTTCTTCCTCGTCATCGGATTCAGAACCGAAAAGGTCTTCGGCTTCTTCGGCAGAAAGCATGATAGGAGCAGGGATAATCTTTACTGAGCCGTCTTCGTACTTAATGATGATTGCACCATTGATTTCTGTTCTGGAAACTTCTTTCAGTTCCACTTCTTTTTTCTTCTTAGCCATTTTCGTAATGTTTAAGTTGGTTAATAATTTATTTATATCACTCTGTTATAAGTTTCTTTACCAGTATGGATTTCTGAGTATACCCAGATTTTAATAATTCCTCCTGAGCAATATTGAATTGTTTTATCTCATCTAGAGTTGTCTTTAATTCTAATTGAGATTCAATTGTTATTGCCTGAGAGACAAGTTCCTTGTCACCTTGATAAGTGACTATCTTAAACTTCTTACCTGCAAATGGGTTTGCTGGTTGATGTGCTGTGATTTTAAAACCTTCGTTATTATTCATTGCTATATTTAATTTTAGTTATCCCAGGAATACCCACCTTCCCAAATACTTCGGTATAGGATTTGTATTTCCCTTTTATCATTGTTTTATAGTTATCGGATAATCGAATTGGGTAGACCCATATTTTATTTTCTATCATCCTATTTGTCATTATATAAGCATAAGACCTTCTAAGTTTAATACTCTCTAATGGAACAAACCCTTGAAATAATAAAGACTTCTTAATAAACCTTTCTTTAGGCAAATACCCTAAAAATTTAAGTGATGCCTCATCGAATATTTCGAGCATATCTCTTTGTGCTTTGATAAATAGTACCTTTTGTATTGGGATGTTCATCTTCTTTCTCAAATATAAAGCTAATGAGCTTACCAATGGAGGGTACTGCAAGGAAAATATATTGAACCTATGTCTTTCCTCTGGAGGAAGCTTGTTGTAAATCCTGTAGGATAGCAAGATTGATTTGTAATCTCTTTTGCCTTGTATACTTGGGAGATATGCCTTGCCGTTGTCCATAGAGTTTGATTGAGTACCTTTCATTGAATTCCTTTTTTCCTTTAGACTTAAAGACTCGGTGCATTTGTACCATAAATCTTCTTCGTCGGTGTTTATCTATGTGATATTCATCGGGCATTATGAACTTCCTTGCTTTTACGAATTTACCCTTAAACCAGAATTTAGTACTACCCTTTTTAAGAAGTTTACCATTCATATCAGATAATTCTCTAATGCCTTGTTTTATAAGTTTCCTCCCAGATATTATATGGATATACTGAAGAACATCTACACCATAAAGATAAACTAAGGTAACCTTTACTTGGTGTCTAGTAAAGTATGGTATACCGGTTAGATGTTTCCTATATAATTTCTTTTCAGTAACAATCTTATTGGTAGTATCTGGTCTCCAAGTCCATATATAATATCTATCTGGTCGTATGGGTCCGTTGTTACTTTCCTTTAGTTTTACCATTTATATTCCTCTTTGCCATTCTATACCAAAGATTGATAGATTTCTCATTTGCTTCTGGGAATTTCTTTTTCATTCTCCGAATAACTCTATCAAGTTCAAAACCTTTTGCAGTTAATTCGAATACATAAGATTTCTTTGTACCCTTGATAAGATTAAATTCATCCCTCTCTCTTGGTGGTTTCTTTTCTCGAGGTTTCTTTATCCCAGGAACTCGTTTGGTTCTTCTTTGCCCATTTTCCCCTTCTTCTCCGAGAAACCCAAGCCTTAATCTGGAATTTCTTAATGGGTCATCTTTCGAATACCCAATATTCTCTAATTGCTTATCCATCCAATCGTCATATTTATCAATTAACGATTTATCTGGCTTTTCTTCTGATACATTGATATAATGTAATAAGTCAAATACCCCAGCAGAACAAGCATCAGGGAAAGGCATCCCTAATATGATAGCCTTTCTCTTTAAATCCTTATAAGTCATGTTTCTCCCAGAAGCACCAAGGAAATTTGATTTCTCCTTGGATGGAGCTTTCATGTCTTTTCTACTCTTTTTTGCCATATCATTAATATTTTAAGTATTCATTTATTTTCTTTGCAAATATAAGAATAAATAATTTAATCTTATCTTATTTCTCTATTTATTTTTATAAAAATCCGAGGTTTTTGCTCGGTTCGCAGCAGTGGATTTAGGTTTTTTATGCTTTCTCTTGATATGTGTGTTATAAGCCATATCCAATTTCTTAATATTGAATTCTATGTTGTTCACTTGATTATAGTTTACTGCTTTTTCCACACAGCAACGGTACTCTGGCCAGAATTTTTGTCCAAGCTTAACAGATTCGGTTTTAATCATGAACTTAGATACCATAAAACCAAAAGTATCAGCATCATCTTTAGTTTTGAATACATACATGTAAAATCTACTAAATTCATCTACTACTTCATCCAAAGGTCTTACTGGTAACAATAGATAACCATCGGTATATAGGTCCTCAGATATTAAAGCTACCCAATACTTTTTCTTTCCTGGTTTTACTTTATACCTAAACCTTTCCTTGAGTTTAGTGTACATCCAATCTGGTACCCTATTAAGTAGGTATTTGATATATATCTTATCCTTCTTATTCGACCGCCTTTTAAATGCAGATGGCTGTTGTAGCATCCTTGGAAGTATTCTAAAGTTATTCCACCTATCAAATTCAAGAATTAATCTTAGAGTGTCTATGTCCCATTCATCATCAGACTCCTTTAACCTCTTCATGTTTCTCTCTATATTTTTAGAGTTTACCTTTGGGAGTAATTGAGCTGAGTCTCCTGTGAATAAGCTTGCTTCTTTTCTTTTTAATCGTTTCTCTAAACATCCCTCCATATAATCTTGGAAATTCCTCTCACAGGGGCAATCTGGTCGAAAAATAGAAGTGTGTTTCTCAAAAAAATCCGAGAATAGCCTAAAGAATTTCTCTGACCGTTCCCGGATTTCAAGATACTTGTAATGAGATAACTTTAAAATTTCACCAGCTTCCCATGAAGATTTACTTTCTGATAGTTGAAGGAATAATGATTGTTGTTCTTTATCAATTAAACAACTCCAGGCTTTTTGTTGAGCTTCGTTCATAATATTAAATTCTCCTATATCTCATTATACTATCAATTGCTTCATTGGTTATCTGATTAGGGTCATATTCCCCAGAATTAGCATAAAGCTTATCTGGGTCATGATTTAAATATACACTATAGATAACGTTGTCAAAAGGTAACCATACTTCCATTCTTCCCATTTCAGGGTATATAAGAACTTTTACCCTTTTACAAAGATGGTCAACCTCTAATACTGTAGCATCTACTCCCTCATAAGGATAACCTCGTAATACTAAGTAATCTCCAGGCTTTACATTGACTAAATCATCCACTGAAAACTTCTTATTCTCTCTAGCAATACGTTTAAATCGCCTTACTTCTTTTCTACTACAAGTAGCCACTAAAGAAAAATCATCAAAGTCTTCGGCATTGTCAATCCTTACCTTTTTCTTTCTTGGGTGTATTGTCTCGGTATTACGTAACCAAGTTCTGATACCAGATATATTCCTACGTAACTTATTAAGAAATGGCCTTGAGAATGCTAATTTAGTAGGCATTCTCATAAAACCATAATTGAATAATACTGGTACTTCTTCGAATACCATCTTACCCTTTGTGGTTTTTCTTAATACGTTTACCATAGGAATAATTGCCTTGATTTGGTCATACCCCTTTTCTTTGAGTTCTTTATTGATTTTATCACAGTACTTCCTTTCAAGGTAAAATATACAATATGAGTATGGGGTATGCTTCTTCATAGGTTACCGGTTTTTAATAATTAACTTAGCTTGTTTATGTACTAACTTATAGTTTACATTCTTCAATATGTCACTAGCCATGAATACATAAAGAATCTCATCTATCTTTGGTACATCAATTACCATAATATTGGCTTTATCGAATAGGGGTTTATAGAATACGGAAGATAAATCCTTTCCAACTACAAAGAAAAATTCTTCTGAGGGCATTGAATTATATCTCATACAGAGTATAGGAACTTTATTTGCTCTTTTTGCATCCTTAGAAGCTTGTTCCCAGAATTTCAATATATCGCATCCCTTATTACCTAAGAGTAGATGTTCAAACTTAATCTCTTTATAGTTTTTACACTCAACCGATATTTTACATCTATGGGCATGTCTCTCATCCTGACACATGATATCAGAAGCTAAATCCCTACTCTGATGATTTGCCCCAGAGTATGGAGTTCTCCCGAATTTATAAGAAGTCCATTTGGTAAACCATTTGGAAACTTTCAATTCAAATTTATTACCTTTGCGTTTACTATTTGCCATAATTGTCTTGTTATAACTTAATTATAACATTATAGTAATTGGTATCTACTCAGGCCTTGGGTCTTTTCCACTTGCAAAATTTTAGTATTACCTAGAGGAAGAGAATCTAAGTGGGTTATCAAGAATAAAGTTTTCTCTTTGAATATGTAACGTATTAAGGAAGTAACTATTTCTATGTTATCTGAACTTAAAGATTCAAATACCTCATCGAGAAATGCTAAGTTAATACCCTTAGAAGCCGTAAGAGCTTCATTCATTGCAAATGCCATTGCAACATTACATAATTGTTTTTCTCCACCGCTAAGTTCATCATAATCAATTATTTGACCATCCCTTTCAATAAGAGTAACAAATTCTTTTCTAGCAGTACCCAAATCAATATTAAATTCGATCCTAAATCCCAATACCTCTGAATATTTATCGAGGCATTTATTTAAGAACTCAAGTGATGAATCAAATAGATAAGCCTTAATCCCATTATTACCCAATGGGTCATTAATTAACCAGTTATAATTCTCTAACTCTAACTCTTTATTGTGAAAGTCTTCATCAACCTTCCGTAAATTCTTCCTAATCTCCTTAAGTTTTTGTTTATACTTTGGAGACATGACCTTAAGCTTTTCTTGCTTGAGCTTAGCCAGGTCTTCGTCAATAGAAGCAATATCAGAAGCAATATCATCACAGTCTGATTTTAATTTCTTATACCTATCATTTACACTACTAAGTTCTTCCAACCTTTCTAATGCCTCCTGATACTCCTTATCGTATTTATCAAGGTCAGAGAACGCTTTATATATTGATTTGGCATCACGTAATGCACGTTTGTAGTGACCTTCTTCTAACTGTATTACTAATTCTTTAATTACTTTCTTAAGAGGTACATTTGATAAATTCTTGGCATCTTTTACCTTACCCCTCAAATCAAGGATTAGTTCATTTTGTTTTTTAATCTTTATCTGAAGCGAAGCATCTACTTCATCCTTGATTTGTTTTTGTTTTTCAATTAGTAGCTTAGTTAGCTTTTCTCTATCTTGCTTTAACTCTCTTCTTTCTTCTTTGATTTTTTGCTTGAAGGATTTTTCTCTATCTCTCATATCGAAGTAAGCTTCCTTGTTAGCCTCTAATTCTTTCTTAAGCATTTGAGACTCATGCTCTACCTCGTTTATTTGAGATATCAAGTTATTTTTATCTTGTAATGCAATGCCTTTAGCAAGGTTTAAGAACTCTAAATCAAATACTTCTTCGAATATCTTTTTCTTATCAGAATTAGATTCTTGTATGAGTCTTTTTATACCCTGACCAAACATGATTGAGTTCATAAACAGAGTATATGATAAACCTATCTCTCGGTTTATAAAATCTTGTATCTTCCCCTTCCCTTTGATATCAACTATATCCCCATCTTTCATGAAGATAAGTCTGTCTTTACCTTTAGCACCATCCTCAAGTACTTCATCATACTTTTGACATCTAACTATCTTATATGTATGAGAATCTTTCTGAAAATATACTTGTACCTTAGTACCCTTGTAATCTTTAGACCTTACTTGCTTCCAAGTATTTACCTCAGAAACACCCTTTAGGTTTTTCCCATATATTGCCCATACCAAGGCAGAGAGAATAGTTGAATTATGGGTAACTATAAAATCTCTGGTAATATATAGGCCTTCTGAAGAATCTACTTTAATGCACCTACATACCTTTTTCCCTATATATTCAATATTTCTTATGGTATTTACCATTCTATTTCTCCTGGTAAACTCACCATAGGATTTAGTTTTATATTTCCTTAGAAAAGGGTTAAAGGTTAGTCGTATTGAACACATATATGAAGTAGTATACCTACCATACTTAAACCGGGTACTTTCATTTTTAGTAGATAGGCCTCCAAGGGATCTTACCAAATAGCTAATACCATCTCTTAAGTGCTCACTCTTAGATGAATACGTAGAAACCTTTGAGATTTTCTTTTTGGAACCAACACATCCATCAGTATCTAATAAACCAGCTAATAATAATCTACGATTCTCGATTGATGATTTCAAATATAACTCTGGTATAAACTTATCTTTAGACTTACAACCAATTAATCCTAAATCCTTGAGTTCTTTACCTAAACCATGAATCCTAAAATGTTTAGCCCCTCTTACCTCTGTACCTTCATGAACCAGGTTTGGGTCTGGCAAATATGACCTTAATCTATCAACTATCTCTGGCCAATCCTCTCTATTGGTAGATACTCTAACTGTAGGCCTATTACCGGAAATACAACCATCGCCTAATATAAACCCTAATACGTAGGGGTGTATTGGTAATTTAGTATAATTACCCTCAATTGGTACGGTTAATGGGGTTGAGTACCTATACTTGAAAGTACCAGAAGCAGTTTTATTCTCAACCTTATAATCCTTTAGTAAAGTCTCGGTATCTAAGGTTCTTAGTCTATCTTTAGCTTTACCCGATTTGAATACTGACCATAAATGGTCTCCAGCACATTCAGTACATGAGCCATCAGAAAAGGTTATTTTGTAAGTATCTAATAGACCTCTATCATAAATACCCAATAGCTTGATAGGTTTACCTGTAACTGGGTTAATTACTTTATCATTAAGAGTTAATTCCCCCATCTTTTTCCAACCATTAGCGGTTAAAACGGGTTCTTCTAAAGGTTGTGCTTTCCCTTTCCCATTTGGTGCCTTGATAAGTATGGTACAAGTGGGGTTTAATTGTAGATGTAAGGATTCTATTGAACAAAATCCTTCTGCCTCTAAGTTTAAGAACGTTAACATGATTCAGCCTTTTTAAGTGTTTCAATTAATAGATTAGTTTTAACCTCATCTTTAATACCTTTCTCTCTTAGGTATCTCTTTGCTAGAGACTTCTTAGAAAGTTGCTTAGTAATCTTATGTTTGTTATTAACTGGAGTACTAGCTTTTTGAGGGATTACCGTATAATAATTGCCATCATCATTAATATCCTCTTCCCTTTCTACATCGATGAACTTTGGGAAATTTTTCAAAGGTACAAACTTCAGAGACAAATCTTCATAGATTTTCCAATACCCTAATTCACAATCTCTATCGGTTCTCCTTTGATGGTTAGGTGCCCCAATCATATAAACCTTCTTTGATAATCTTTGAGGTTTGTGTATATGCCCACATAATACTAAATCGAACTTATTGAGAACATTCACATTTAAGTTTTCTACGGAATCTATTTCCCTACCATCGGTATCCTTTGCACCAGGATAATCAGTGTGTAGTAAAAGAATATTCTTTTTACTTTTATCTAATTCTAATTTCTTTAAGTATTCACTTAGACCCACATTATTATCAATATAAGGAACCCCATACACCATAATATTTTTATGTGTAGGAGATAATTGAGTTTTTTCATAATCTAATATCATGATACCATACTTCTCTACTTGATAAAGCCAGCTAAAGGGTTTAGTACCAACCTTACTTATTTTCTTAATATCATGATTTCCAGATATGGCATATATCCAAAATCCTTCGATTAGTTCGTTATAACATATCTCTGCCAATTCTTGGTCCATTGTTTCGGCCTTATGAAATAAGTCTCCACAAAATAATGCAGGACAGTTAAACCTTCTACATAATTTCCGTATAATCGACAAAACCCTGAAACTATTCAGGGTCCTGTGATTGTTCTCATTAAACTTAGCCCATAGATTTATATGTAAATCTGAAAAGGCTATTGCTATTACTTCTTTCCCCATATCCTATCTAAATGGTAATTGATTTGTTCCGTTCTCATACCTAAATTGAGCTCAGATATACAAATAGTGGGTATTCCCCAATTTGCAAGCAATTCCCCCATAAGAGATGATATCTGAACTTGGAAGAATCTGTTAAGTATTCTCTTACCATTATCTTCCATTGACCAATGCTTATAAGTATCTAGATTTAATGGTAAGAAGATTGCTACATCACATTGATCTTCCATTAAAGTCTTACATTGACAGAAAAAATGTTCCATTTCACATTCTGGTAAAGTTCTTGATTGCTTATACCAAAAATAAGCAGCCAAATCTGCATAACTCCTATCAGTTACGAAATATTCTCTATCCTTGAATAACCTATTCCTTTTGTTCAGAAGTTGAAAATCGGCTTTATACATTGCCTCCGAACCGAGGGATAATATTTCATTATGTGATACCCCTTCAGTAGCAGGTAATAAATCTGACATACTACCAGAAATAAAAGGTAGATCTTCTCTCTTAGCTACATACTTAGCTAAAGTAGTTTTCCCTATACCAGAGGGACCCACAAACATAATTCTCTTACTCATGATGTAATTCTTTAAAGGGTTTTATAAATTCATTTGTCAAGAAGGATGCTAAAGAGTATTCGATACAAAGCTCTTTGAATTTCTCATACTTAAACTTCTTCTTTGACTTAAGTGGTAACTTGTCCAATGGATTATGTCTTACAAACCAGAAGAGGTCAATCAATTGCTCATTCCTTTTCCATATTTGAAGATATTCTTTGTTCTTACTCTGAGCAATGAATTTCTCAATCCTACCTTCATCGAGTATTTTCCTTGCCTTTACTGGACCTATACCAGGAAACCCAGATATATCATCGGAAGTATCTCCAACCATTGCTAAATATTCTACTGTCTCATGAGAATGATATCCGAATAATTCTTTGCAATTATCCATCCTTATCATCTCATCTTTTCTGGGATTATATATCCTCAGGTTATTTGATAGCAACTGATTAAAGTCTTTATCCGATGATATAAGTATCATTTTCTCGGATTGGAATTTTTTAATTGCAAGGTATGCTAAGAAGTCATCTCCTTCATATACTGTAGATTTCTTTTTATCGAAGATATAATTAATTCTTAGCATACCCAGCATTTTCATTATAATTGCCTTTTGCTTTTGCAATGATTCGTAATCTACAGATATATTTTTTCTATGTCCCTTATAATTGGGCAATAACTTCGTCCTTACTGGTGAATGACCATTATCGAATGAAATATAAACCTCATCCGGTTCGAACCTTGTAAGATACATATGTAGAGATTTGAAAAATCCGAATATTGCCCCACTCGGTTTGCCATCGGTAGATTTAAGTTTTTCAAATTTGTGAAAACTTTGGTGAAGTAAATTACATCCATCAACCAATAATATGGTTTTCTTACTCATCGTCTTCCTCCTCCTCTTCGTCTTCCCCTTGAACATCGTCTACTGGGAATAGGTTAGTATTTAATGATTCTAGTTTCTTTTTAGTAGTTCCAATAGTATTTATACCGGCTTTTCTTAAAAGCTTACGTCTTAATTCATCATTCTCTTCTAGTAAAGCTAAAAATTTCTCTTCTCCTCTACAGAGAGTTTCTCCTTTATATTTATAAACTCCACCATTAGATTTTTGTATAATCTCTTCCTCTATAAGAATCTCATTTAACCAATATATCTTATCAAAACCTACGTCATGGTATTTAGAGTTATTATATACGGGAGCAGCTTTTATAGTCCCTCTTGGAGGAGCAACCTTATTCTTCATTGTACGGATTGAAGTTACTCTACCAATCTTTCTTTCCTTCCCTTTTATCTTCTTCGTTAAGGATTTACCTCCATATAAACCTATTCTTTGAGAAGCATAGAATTTTAAGGCAGCTCCTCCAGGAGTAGTATCAGGATTTTCAAACATACCTGCTTTTAGATTAGTACGTAATTGATTAATATAAATCTGAGTTACTCCCAAAGAGTATAACATTTCATTTCTTATACGGAAATATTTATATATGGCTTTTGCTCGATTACCCATATCGGCAGAAGCATTACTCATTTCGGAGTTTATATTTATTTCGGTGTCCAGAGCCGAAACTGAATCCAAAATTAGTAATATAGGTTCATTATTTACTAGCTGACTTCTCCAATATAATGCCATAGATGCAACCCAATCAGATATTTTTTCTATAGCAGTTTCTCTATAGATAATTACCCTACTTAAATCTAGTCCATTAATCTCAGCCCAAGAATTAGTAAAAGATTGTTCAGCATCTATCCACAAAACTACTCCATTCAAATACTGACAGGAATATGCGAAATCATATGCCATTAGACTTTTACCAGAGGATTCAGTACCAAATAACTCAAGTATCTTCCCATACGGAATTCCTCCACCTAAAATATAATTAAAAGCTAAAAATCTTGAAGGTAACCAAGGTAACTTAGAATCATCTTCTTCTAAAGCTATAGAAAAACCTGGGAATTTCTTCTTCATCTCATTCAGAGAGGGTACTTTTATTTTCTTCCTTGCCATAGTTCTTTAAATTTATATCTTATTATTTTATTTATCATTGATTTGTTCGTATTGAACATCTCTGCTAATTCCATAATACTAACACCATCACAATAATAGTCAAACAACTCTGGTATTTCTTTATTTACCCATCTAGGGCATTCTTCCCCTTTTTGTTTTCTACCATCTACTATCATCTGAGCCATATTCTCTTGGTGTGTACCCCAATATAGATTTTTATAATGATTATTTAATGGGTTATTATCTTTGTGACATACACAAGGTTTATTCTCTGGGTTAGGTATATAAGCTAAAGCTACTAACCTTGATACCGAGTATGACTTATTTCGTATCTTTACTCGTTTGGTACTATAGGTTGGAGTTTTAATCATTATCTTTACTCTCCTTTCTCTCCATACCTTTCCCAATTTACCAGCATCGTTCCCGTTAGGTATTACCCTTGAGTATATCTGACCTCTTTTAGAGATATAATATCCTGGACATCCAAGTATGTTATCATACTTTGCCATAATGTAATGTCTTTAAACTAAAGAAGGTGATAACAGAACGAATCCAATTACCACCTTCGAATGAAACCATATTACTAACCCTTAAATATCCGATTTGTATTTTCTTTTCTTTTTCTTAGGTTCATCATCTTCCATGTAATGGTCTTTGTGAACTCCCTTTTTCTTTTTCTTCTTGGGTTTATCGTCCTCATCATCACCGTGGTCTTCATTTAGATACTGTGAAAGTAAATCTTCCAACTCATCATAGGATTTGATTTGAGAACGAACTATCCCCTCAAGGTCAATTGTACCTTGATATTTCTTGTCCAACTTAGTTGGTTTGCAAGCACGAGCAGAATAAGTGGTGTCTAGTTTACCAGACCCTGAACGTATTATCTTAATATCATATCCAGTTTTTGGATCTGTCATATCACCTGCCTCATCTTCATCAAGGTAAAGGTCAATGATATCCTGGTATACTGAGCGAGGAACTAAAACTCCCTTATCTTTGCCTTCGTAATCTACCTTACTACCCTTTTCATCTGAGTAAATGATACCACCGATGACATATCTTCTTCTTGGCACCAAATTCTTGGCAAGTTCCTTGTCATCTTCATCCTTGGAGTTTTTCAATTCTTGGTATTTCTCCATGAATGGGCAAGGTTCATCAAAAGTAGCCGGAGATATAACTCCTCCCAAATTGCCACCCAGGTAGAATTGAATAACTTCGATACCCAATTCTTGGTCATCACCGGGAGATTTAATTCTCATTCTCAGTGTTCCTTCTTTTGGATATACTAACCCACTACCATTTCCCTTGGATTCTAGCTGTTTCTTTCTAGCTAGCATCTTTTCTTTTGTAGAAAGTCCCTCTGATGAAACTTTCTTTTCCTTCTTGTCTTTTATCATAATGATTAGTTTTAATTATTCGGTTCTGAGTAAACTACTTCGTTCATACTCAATACGGTAAGAACGTTTTTCTCTAAAAGCTGTTTGAGAGCAGGAGATAGTTTGTCCGTTTCGAATTCAAGTTCTTTACCTGCATACAAACCATAGGTAACTATTCTACCTACAGCAACCAATTCTCGGTAGGTTTTGTATTCTTCGGTAATTTCCCCACTCTTTACTACAACTCCTTTACGAGGAACTCCCTCTTTTACTTGTTCAGGGATAATCAAACCGGATTTAGTTTGATTTACCTCCTTTGGAGATAAAATAAGTACCCGGTTTTCTGTTGGGCATCCGGGTAATTCTTGATTAAATTTCTCAGCTACAAGAGGTGAGATAAATGTCATTGAATAATTCATATTCTAATACTGTTTTTAAAAGTTAGTAATTAATTATAGTTCAATAGGTTAACCCTTTCTTAGATTCGCATTAATAGTTCTTAGTATATTCTCCCGACTCTCATAAGCTTTACATATAGCTATGAACTTATTTGCTTTTTCTACAGCTTTTAAGTATCTCTCATAAATAGAAGAATACTTCTTGTTAAGATTTGCCTTATGAGAAACATATTCGTTATTCCACCTTTCATTAGCATCCTTATAATATACCCAAGCATTGGAATAGGCTTCATCCTTTTCCCTTGCTAGAGCATCTCTTTCTTTTATATACTTGTCTCTCAGGGAAGCAAGTACATAATAACTAGAAGGAGATTCTCGTAGCTGAGAATTAATGATATTCTCATTGATAGATAATTCCTTTTGGATATCAATCTCAATAAGTTTACCTTCAAATTTAACCTTTAGTTTTTTCAGTTCCGTCTTCATAAACTTCTAATAGGTTTTTAAAGTCTTCTTTACTAAATTCCCCCTTACTTATTGCTTTAGTTACTTGAGCAAAAGCCATTTGATAAGAGAGTTTCATACCCGGCAAATTAAGAAGAGATTTATAGATGCTTATCTTATCTACCAAAGCCATTAATCTTAAGTCGCATAAGTTATCGGTACCACCTCTATCGAGTAATGCTAAAAATGCAGCCCAATAAATATGGGTGGCATCTTCATAAGCAAGTTTACCATCCTCATCCGTAGCCATTACTTTAAAAGCCAATCCCTCTAAAGTAGTAAGATTAGTTTGTACTTGAGATAACTGAGTCTTTAATCGGTTAAGTAACATTTTTTCTTGTCCACTCAACCTTAGATTAACCACATCTAAATACTTAAGTAAATTTTCGATAGAATAACCTAAGCAACCTGCAACCATATAAGTAAGGGCAGTTAACTTACTTGCATTATCAATCTCTTTCTGTGTTGCCATAATTCCATAAATTTATATTATTTATGTAGACATAGTATCTTCTCTTTTCACTCCTGTAATGGTAGATACTGAATCTGAATGCTTTATATTAGTTTTACAATTAGGACATTGTACTATCTTAAAATAATCACCCGATTTTTTATAAACCCCAAAAGTTTCACTATTGTCATATTCAAATTCACAATCACATATTGGGCATTTAGCTCTCCATACCGTGGGTCCGTTCAAAATCTTTTTCATATTGCTTCATTTGTTTGTTAAAACGTTTCTTATACTCTGAAATAGGTATGTGTTTATATTTCTTATGTTCTTCCATATATTCTTCTACTGAGAAATCAGGTTCTAACATTTTCTTATAATCATAACCCGGAATAAAAGGTAACTCTTCTGCCATTGACCTACCAATAACAAACTCCATGTCCATTGTGACATCATCTATCTGAAAGCCGAAGTATGGCTTAGTTAATGGGTTCCTATAAATTTGCCACATCTCATATATACTCCAAATATTAATATTCTCTGGTTTAGTAATCTGATAATTAGCATCATGTACCAAACATACAGACTTAGTAGAGGGTAATTTACCTTGTCTCATTAAGTAGTATATGAGAATACTTCCAAATAAACACATATCAGATGCTGCTGATTGACATGGGAAATTTAATGCTAATCTCAAAGCATAAGCTTCTTCTCCCTTATCATTTGAATATATTTGGGGTAATCTTCTTTTCCTCCCAAATAATGATACCAGATGCCCATTCTTTCTAAGGAATTTCTCTTGTTTCTTCAAGAAGGTCTTCAACTTGGGGTGTTGACCAAAGAAGATGTCCATTTCCTTTTGGGCTTCTTCTGGTGTAACTATAATACCAGATTTTGGGTCAGATAGTTTTACTGCTAGTAATTTTGCACCAATTCCATAAATAAGTCCAAAAGCAATTTGTTTAGCTTGCTTTCTTCTCACCTCCCATATCTTATGTTCTGGATGATTTTCATCCTCATATATCTTAAGAGCTTCTTCATAGGGTATATGATATTTATTAGCAGCAATTGCTAAGTGAGGGTCCTGACCAGAGTTAAAAGCATTAAGATAAGTTTCATCTCCAGATAGATGAGCCATAATTCTTAATTCTGCCTGGCTAAAATCACTAGCAATATATAAGGTTCCTTTAGGAGCTTTTAATTGTAATTTAATATTGGGGTCTACGGATGTCTTGGGAATTTGTTGAGCATTGGGTTCTGCAGAGGATAATCTTCCACTTGTAGTCCCATGAATAAGAAATCTTCCATGTAATCTATCATCATCTTGAACTTTTTCATTCCAACCCTCTATATAGGTTTTATACATCTTCTCTAAACCTCGTAATTCAAGAAGCCTATCAAGGAAAATTGCCTTAGGTGAATCTGGTTTTTTAACGGTTAACCTTAGATTAGTAAGAGTCTCTTCATCTGTACTTGGTTTACCGGATTCATTATTCTTAATTACCTCAAAATGAAAACCTTCTTCCGAATACATCAATGCAGGTAAATCAACTGAACTACCCAAATTGATAGGTCTTATCAATTCTTGTTCCTTTTTAGTTGTGAATATACCAGCCTTGATATTTGAGATTTTCTGTTCCCTTGATACAATCTTTCGTTTATCTTTTGGATCATTATAATCTAGCTCCTCAAGTTCAGCTTCGATAGATTGAATATATTTATCAATCTTTTCTTGATTATACTTCTTTTCGAATTTCTTTACTCTTGGCAAATCATATATAGCTTGTCTAGCCGCATCTATTTTTGGTTTATATGTTTCCAGTAGTTGATTATTGAACTCTCTATCTAGATACAAACCATTCTTCTCTACTGAAGTGAGTACCCTTGATGCAGACATAATTAAATTCCTGAAGGTACTGTACAAACCAAGGTCAATCAGCTTCTTTTCAAAGAATATCATTAACCTAAGAGTATAATCCGTATCTTGACATCCATAATGGCAAAGTGGGTCTAACTCTTTTTTATCCCAAGGTATTTTATCGAAAGCATCTTGCTTCTCATAATTACCATACTCTGGTAAATACCTTCTTACCATTGATTTTAAATCATTAGGTTTTTCCTCGTTTAGTAGATATTTTGCAAGCATACCATCTAAACAAGTACCTCTATAGAATATTTGATATTTCTGGTTTATCTGGTCATCAAACTTCCAGTTCCATGCAACCTTGGTTATCTCATAATTCTCAATTACCTCTTCCCCAAATTTCCTTAGCATCTTTTTCCAATTCCAACCGGGTGAAGTATAATCTTTTGTTTCGAAATGGTCTAAAGGAATGGAAGCACCAAACCCTGGCATCCAGGATACTGAGAGTATAGTTGGCTTAAAACCCTTATTATATATTGGTTCTGCATTTGTTTCATAGTCACAGCAAGCATAACCAGTAGCTTTACAACAAGCAATAAGTTTTTTAAGCTCTTTCTTGTTTTTTATTATTGTATACCGTGTCTCCATATTTTAAAATAGAAAAAGGGACATACCTACCAGTAGTAGATACATCCCTCATTATTAATACTTCTCTTGTAAATCTTCCAGATTGGATGATAATGCTAACCAATCCTTCTTATAAGCATGAAGAGAATCAATAGTATGATACAGATAACCGGGTTTAACCCCAACCTCTTTAGCTACGTATTCCATAAGTTTCCATGCAAGGTATATATCATTACCGAAATGTTGTACAAAGTCAGAGCTTCTTTGGTGATAACAAATATGTAATACCTTCTCTCCTTTACCATTCTGACGAATAAGGAAATCGTAATACATAGAGCAAGGAATACGTTTACTACCATCAAGGAATCTTAAATCTGTACCATGGAATATAGGGAGTACTGCCTTACGAGTATCATTATCCCTTTTAAGGAGTTCGATAACAGATTGCATGGCAGAATCACAATTGAATGATGTACTACCATACAGATATAATTGATTCCAAATACGTTCTGGATAAGTATAATCAAATCTACCATTCACCAAGAACTGTTCCCATAAATCTTTTCTCAGTTCCCAAGCTTTACCAGGATTTAATTCGTACCAACCAATTCTTTCCTCAAACTCAGCATCTGCCCATTCCTTTGAATGAGAGAATATGAATAACCATACTGGGTCTCCAAGTGAAGTTAAACAATATTGTTGGCAAATGAGTTCTTTTATAATAAAATCCTCATTACCTTCAATCACTTTATTTTGATAAGTCTTTGGTTTTGCAGTTTGACCATAACTGTTGAGTTCTCTGCCCATTTCGGACATTAACTCAAAACTGTTAGAATATATCCTCATATAATATAAATATTTAATTGTATGACATTGTAGAACTAACCCAGGTCATATGCCAGTAGCGAAATACAAAATTATCAAAATCCTCTACCTCTTTCATTAACAAGGGTATATCTGGTTCTGCACCGTTCTTTTTAATCTCAAAAACTTGGTAATAGAATTTGTTTACTAATCCTATACGCTTCTGATTTAAAAATTCCTTAGCTTCCATTGTTCTTTTGTTTTAAAAGTTTCTTTTTATAGGCTTTACGTTGAGAGTAAGAGATTACATTCTCCGGGTATTCTATATCCTCATACTCGAGAAGTAATTCTTTTGCTTTCATTGATTTATATGTTTCCTCATATAAATCTGGTCGAAGCACTTTAAAACTTCTAAAGAATACCTTGAATGAAGAGAATTCCTTCTCTGTACCCTTTTGGAATTTCTTCCATACCTCTTTTATTCTCTTATTCCAAGCATTCTCTTCTGCTCCTTTAAGTACCTTCTTCAAAGGTTTATGGGTATGATACATTAGAAGTGTCTCCACATTTCCGTACATTTGAGTCGCAAATAGGTTGATTTGTACTGACTGGTCCGGCCCATATACGTACTCTGACATTCGTTGAATTAATAGGAAATCGAATATTAACCTCTTGGTAATTTCCGAAGCCCGAACTACCATTGTAATAACTGGGATGTCCTCCCCGAATCGTTTTGAAAAAGTCGCTGCTATTAGACATTGTTTACCATTGTCATGGTGATTATTAAACATATAGGTTATATTGTAATTCTGATTGTACTTATTTCTCAGTACTCTCAGTTTACTACGCAACAAGTCAAGCTTATTAAAGTCTATGTAGTTATTCAATAAGCTAGTCCACTTAGTTTCTTTATAATTGAAACATCTTCCATAATCAAATTCTGGGTCTACCCATGCTTTTCGTATCTTTATAAATACGTTATACACTACTGCTACCCCACTATTAGCCATAGCCCCCTTTCCAAATAAAGCAGGCTCTAATCTTAGGAATCCCTCATTGAGTTTTTCCCATGCCTCTTGTGAAGTAGCAAATTCTAACGAATGGAGGGACTCCTCCGTATTAAGTTGAAGCCCCTCTAATTTCTTATTCCACCCTGACATTAATAATTAGTATTTTGTCTCCATAAATTGAGACGTTGTTTTTTAAAGAATAAACTAAATAATCCGCAAGGAGTAAACCCATTCATGGCTAAGAATCCCATATAGAGATAGAAAGCTTTTACTAATAATTCCTGAAAATCTATTTCTTTAGTCATCACTTGAGTTTGTTTCCAGGGTCTACACTTAAGGAAGTTCCTTGCTTTATTGAGTTCATATATTACTTCCCATAAATATAGCTTCTCGTTTTCATGAGATATCTCGCTCATTTCATGAAAACCTGGGGTATAAGAAACTATCTTATCATACTCTGCTCTATCCTCTCTTGCCCAATCGGTTGAACTTAATATAGGATATTTCCTTACACTTCGATGATCTGGGTACTTGATGAGTAGGTCTTTGACTCCGATTGCCATTACCTCAAATAAACTCTTTGCATCTTGGTATTTCAGAATATCTTCTGGCAATATATTAGAATACAAAAGCAAAGTAAAGAAGAATCCCAAGGCATCTGCTTGTTCCTCATTTGCATTTGCTAGATGATTTAATACCTGAGTGTATTCTTCTGAGGTTAAGCAATCATTATTCCATCCATAATCACGATATATAGATACTACTTCATCGGTAGATTCGAATCCTTCGGTTAATTCCTCAATAACCCTACCAATAAAATCCTTTAGGATAACTTGGTTCTTTGGGTTATTTATATCTAAAGGATAATCTGGTAACTTCTCTATAGATTTATATCCAGAGAATTGTTCTATCCCAAGATCATACATTTCTTGTAGTATCCGTGCCTCAGTTTCTTCTACCTGAGGCACTTGTTCATTTATATTCCTTATGTCCACTATTTTATGTTTTGAGATGAACCAAATCCTTTATCTCCTCTGCTTCCCCACATTTGTGATTCAGTATAAAACTCCTCTTGCTGAATCTCCTCTGGCTCGGTAATATAAATTGGTACATGAATAAATTGTACCAGCTTTTGACCAGCCTCGATAATCTGAATTTCTTGAGAAGTGTTATATATCCCAATATGTATCTCTCCAACATAAGGGGAATCCACTATCTCGGCAGTAAAGATTAACCCTTTCTTAGTAGCTATACCAGATTTGTTTGCTGCCATTAACATAGATGCAGGAGGTTCTAGCAAACCTTTGATACCCGATGGAATAAGTATCCTATGCCCAGGTTGTAAAGCTATATGCCTTACGAAATGTTCACTAAAGGGTATATCCAAATCATACCCTCCTGAATCTAATTCATTCTTAGAATGGATATCCTCTGAAGTCAGGTTGGTTGGTACATAAAAATCTAACCCAGCATCATTTGGGTTTGCTCTGTTGGGAGATACTACCTCCCTTACTTTGATAAATCTAAATCTGTTCATAATGTATTACATTTACGTAAAAGTTGTCCAAAGGTTAATTTCTCGGGTCTAGAAACATGTACTCCCAATGAATTACACATCCTGATTACATCGGTAGAACCCTCCATACATAAATTAGCAAGTACATCTTCTTGCTTTACAAAATAGTTTGGGTTGTTAAGGTATACCTTGAACATAGCCCATATCATCTCTATTGGTTTCATTATTTAGTACACTCTTTATAAAGTTCTCTAATACGTTTTCTGGGTACTTCGAATTTCTCAACTGTTTTGGTAATAATTTCTTTTCTGTCTTTCCCTTTCCGAATCAAGCCTCGGATGTATTTCTTGATACCAACCGTATCTTCTAATACATCCAAATCCTTGTATTGATTCTTCTGTTCTAGCTCTTTCCTTGTGATATTCAAGTTCTGAGACATCTTAAATGCACATAGCTCTGAGTCTCCGCATAGTTTACATTCCTTAGTTGATAAATCATACCCAATACCAAAGCAAGGGTCTCCATTAGTCCCCAGAGTACTTACATCTATGGGAGTAAGAATATCTTGCTTCGATAAGTCAGGAAGTTGTTTCTTTTTCTTAGCCATTATATATCTTTTTTTACGTTTATAAAATGTATATTTCACTGTTATCTTCTATGGGAACATAGGAATAGCCGATGTTATTTATAAATAGTTCCCTGAGTTTATATAATTCTTGGTATGAATTTCTATCATAGCTCTCTTGACATACTTTGACTACCATACCATTACTCCAGTACAAACAAAAGAAATGAGTAAAACATTCTGGGGTATTTTGAGAAGTTTCCAAGTTTGATATCCATATCAAATCTCTACAGTTGAATACATGTTTAGGATTATGTACCTCTCCCACAACAAGAGACTTAAACGACTTAAACCATTCTTTAATCTTCTTCATCATAAGTGTAATTAAGGTGTTTACAATGGGGACAGACCCATTCTTTTAAATGCCATCCCTTGATTTCTAAATCCTCTTTATGAAAACGTTTCTTACATGAATGGCATTGATAGCCATCCTTAGAAAGTATGAAGTCTAAAGCGAGTATTATTATCATAATAACAACCGCTGTAATTAAAATATATTTCTCCATCACTGAAAGCCTTTAATTTTCTTTTTAGTGTTATTGGGTTTTCCTTAAGAGTACCCAGCAATAAATACCGGATGCAGAGATTTGGATTATCCTCCAACCTTCTGATAAGAGAGTAGTTAGTTTAGTATCATCTTCATCTCTGATACATATTAGTTTATCATTATTCATAATGCCTATATGCTTATTAATTGTAATCTTCTTTTCCTCCTACGGAGAAAAAGTAAATACTCATAGTACTTCTAGTTAACTCTTAATAAGGCTATGGTTAGGATGTTTCTTCCATAGCTTATCTAACAATATTACTTTCAATTCTTGTCTCTGATAATATTGCTTCCTATGCTTACCATGCCTATCTAAATAAGGGCCAGGATAATGAAGGTCATCCAGGTATACTTTCTTTTTCGATTTATCGGTTCTTACCAAACGACCAAGAAACTGAATAGATTTTTCCTGACTATCCATGCTTGCTGCATTAAGTAAATACCTAAGCTTAGGAAAGTTTTTACCTCGAGCAATGATTGTAGTTGATACCAGGATATCTATTTTGCCTTCCCTAAAATCCCTCATTATTTGTTGTCTTAACTTAGAGGGAGTATTAACATGCACGTAGGCAATATTATAGGCATCGCCCAGTTTCTTTTTAAAGAACTTATATAGATTTTCACAATGTGCAATATGCTTGCATACTACAAGAGCAGGATATCTACCTTGATTAATATTCCATCGTAATCGATTATAAGCCATGGTCCACGCGGTATTATTTTCGGTAATAGAATCATCATATATCTCCTTATAGGATATACAATCAGATTCCCAATTACCATACCAAGGTTTACCGGGTACCATCTTTACGATAGTTTTAGTTGAGTAACCCTTCTTGATGGAATCCTTAAGTTTAAACTCAGCAATCACTTTACCAAAGAAACATTCTAGGTTCATGTTCTTGACCTTATCCTTAGCAAGTTTACTCATATAAATGGTACCAGATAACCCTATACGAATTCTGGTATTAAACAGTCGGGTGATTACATTCTGATATTGCTTACTACCTCCCTGGTCAGCCTCATCCACAAGTACCATATCTATTTGAGATAATTCCTTTTGATAGAACCTCATATTCCTTGAGATGGATTGAACCATACCTATAGTAAAGTTACTCCAGTTTAAAACCTTGCCTTGAACAAAAGTGATATCTTCTCCCGGAAGATATTGCTTAAATTCTTCTCTAGCTTGATTTAACCAATCTGAGTCATTAGTTATTAGCAAAGTCTTTAACTGCTTCTTATAGGATAAATATAAAGACGACATGATAAGTGTGTTATGAGATATGAATCCATTAGATAGGTAATTCTGATACTTAGGTATCTCCATATCATAACATGGGTATTTATCTAAGATTTCTATCTTATCTATTTTATCCCAATAACAATTACTAGAAATATTTAGTAATTCTGTAGCTTTATCATTATTAGAGCCTAAGAATTCTACTAAGCAATTAAAAGCAGTTAAAGTTAATCTATTATGATGACTTACCTGTGTACTTATAACTCTACCATAGGTTTTTCTAAACTTACCTTTTTCTTTCCAAGAAAGCTTATCATAAAGTTCTTTAGCAAAATTACTAAAAGGTAGTTTATTACTGTAGTTATTCCGTTGAGAATTGCTAGGAATACATTTTCTTTCAATCCTCATGGGTATTATTTCTAGAAACTCATCATAAAATTCGCTATGAATAGTTATTCTATAAGCTATACTCCCTTTACCATTACATGAAGTCTTCTTGGGTTTAAGACAACAAGCTATTCCTAAAGATAATAAAGCTTGTTGTACTCTACGAGCATTTTCAAGATTTACAGTAGTAAAAGATAAGGATCTTCTACCATGAGATGATGAATTATGCCCATCTGTATCAAATAAACCTGCTATATAATTCCTTAAGTCATCATAAGAAGCCTGAAGAATCTTATCGGGTATGTACTTTTCATGGGCAGTACCAATTAATTCTGGATATTCCTCTTGAAGTAGTTTAGCAAAATTAGTATCGGATTTAGATATATGAAAACCTTTAAATCTTTTGTGGGGTTTTATTTCTACAGGAGTTTTACAGATTTCATCCATAGTAGCTTTAACTACTTCGGCTACTTCTATATCTTGACCTGATATAGATATGTTTATTTGATTTTTAGAAACTTGATGAATATGACCATCTCCGGATAAAGCTCCCAAAGTATAGCTAAGGTTTTTACCTATGGTATTTTTAGAATGAGTATATTCTAAGGAGATAGGTAAACAATCCCCTTTCTTTAAATCCTTGACATATACCCATTGTAGATTATCTCCATAATAAGTATATAATCTGTGATTTTCATATCCACAGATTAGAGTATAACCCTGAGAAGTAGTTATCTTTACTACCTTAATCTCATTATAAACTCCTGCATTAGGTTTTACTAATACACCCTCTTTAGTAAGGACTTTACCTTTATATCGTATCTTACCTGTTTCAGATATGATTTTTTCTATAGGTAATAACCCATCCTCAGTATGTATTAGGGTACCCTTACCGGTGCATTTACCGGCATTAACCGTGTAATCTAATACACCAATATGGAAAGGTGTATCACCTACTCGATTATTAATCACAGACTTAACTGCTTTCTCTTGCTCGGGTCTTAATTTATATTTACCTATATTCGTAACTACTTTACTGACTTTAGGTAAGGGTTGTCTCATATCTACAACTTTAGGTTTAATCCCCATTTCAATACACATATCGTATACCTTAGGAAGTAAACCTATTTTAAATTGCCCAGTCTTGGTAATGTAGTGAATTTTACCATCCCAATTCTGCATACCTCTTTGCCTTGTACGTAAGTAGAAAGCATTTGGATGTCGAATGGCAAACTCATTATAAAGTTTCTGTGCGAACTTAAGAGGTAAGTCAAGTTCACACATATTTCCATTCTGAATAATTAGCTTACTCATTTGATAATTACAGTTACACCCTTAGTAGCTTTATCCATGCCCATTGCTTCCTTGAGAAGTTTCATATGATGCTCCTCATCCGCAATCAATTTCTCAAGGAAATAATTCACGTCATCGTAATCTGGACGTTCCTCGTATTGAGCAATTGCTCTTTGGATTTTCTTGTAGTGACCAATAGTTTCTATCTCGGAATTCAAAGCAATCTTTAAAGCTTGTTCCCAAGTAGAACCAATCTCAATCGTAGGATTAATATTCATGGTAGAGTAATCCTCATAGGGATCTGCCTTTTGTAAAAAGTCCGATATCTTATCAAGGTGTCTCATCTCTACCAAACCAATACCCAACATCAATTCTGATACCTCCTCGAATCTAGAAGACTGTTGGGTATACATAATAATTGCACTTAGTTCTGAGAACTTGGCATTCTTCCAAATCACATAGAACATATTAATTATCTCATCAGGCCAAGGGTCGATATCCTTAAAATCTGGATAAGTTACCGATTGGTCTGAATACTTGAGGACATCTATAAAAGCATTAGCTGCATCCTCTACTCTGTTTCCGAAAAATTGTAAACCTTTCATATTACTTTTTTAATTATTAATTTTTTCCCAGAGAGAACCTTCAACTTCGGGTTCCTCTTCCAGGGATTTTTTGTTCTTATACTTATATAAATACTTATTGTATCTTTCAATTGCTTTATCCGTATACATCTGTGCAATGTCTGGTAAACCATTACACCATGCAAGAGATTCAAACTGAGCATCGATGAAGGTCTTATAATCCCAACCTTCTTCTTTTAAGAAGTCACCAACCTTTGCAAAGTGTACATACTTCTCTGGTTGATTTTCATAAGATTCATATATACCAGTTGCCTTAGCAATCTTACCTATAAAGTAATCATGTATCTCTTTGGTAAGTTTTAAATCTGAATTTTGTAACTCTATCTCAGCATCTACTTGATTAGTGATGTTTTCTTGCATAGATAATAACCTTTGCATAACATTACGATAATCAGTCATCCTTTTTAATCCAGTCTCTATATACTTGATAAAACCTTCCCTGGTATCAAGTTTAAAATCCTCACAAAAGGTATTACATATCTCTGCAAGCTTTTTACAATTTGCCCATTCTCGAGAATTACTTTCATTTATTTTACGAACTCCCCTATGCTTTAACTTTATACGAGTTGCATATAAAATATCAGCAACAAGGGCAGCATCCCCCTTAGATGCTAGTAAAATGTTATTAACTCGCTTAGTATTCTTATTATTAGAAACTAAGACTGCTCTATGATTTATTGCCTCCTTTCGAGCAATAACAAAAAAAGCCTCAACTGGGAAGTTATCTACCTCTAGGGTATTTAATATTTCCTCAAACTGAGACTTAGTTATATGGATAGATGGTTCACGCATAAATATATTATTTTATAATATAATAGGAACTCCCTATTTCAATGAGTTTCTGATTGATATCAATTCTTGATAACTTTGGTACCTGGTAGCATATACTAACTTAAGTGTCTGACTTCTCCCTAAATCATTTACGTCTTTTCCGTCTGGTAAAAACACCACCTTGACTTTTTTATATGCAACAAGCTTGAGAGCCAAGTTGATGGCATATTCTTTTGCGTCTGGGTCCAACAATATAATAAATCTTTCGCATTGGGATTTAAGTAACTCATTGACTTGGAATGCAGATATAGCTTTGCCCATTGTGGCAATTGCTCTATCCCCAATTGTGAGAGCATTAAGTGCCCCTTCGCAAATGAATACCGACCGATACATCTCCAATGCGTCATGATTAAAGATGATAAACTGTTTTCCCAAACCGGTGATGTCTTTGTCTGGGTTATTATACCTGGGTCCTTTTCCGATAACATTTCGAGCATTGTAATACCTAAGTTGTCCTCGATAATAAAACGGGATGATAAGGTACCCATATGTCGTACCCATTGTTCCATATCCGATACCGTATCTTGAAAACTTCTCGAGATTAAAGCCGCGTTTCTTGACATACCCTCGAATGCTTTTTGCAAGTTGGCTGTCTCCAAGCGAAATATTTCTAAATCCATCTGGGAGATATACGGGCTTACTTTCGGCAAGTTCGATTTTCTCTTCCTTAAACTGTAGTTCATCAAATTGCCCATTGTTCAAAAAATTAATTAGTTCATGGTACTCAGTAAATCCTTCTATATCCATTATTAGTTGAGCAGGAGAAGGATGGGCATTACATCTAAAACAATTGGTTCTATACATAGAAAGGTTAACTCCCAACTTATGTTCTCTCCCACAATAGGGGCAAGTTGGTATACGCATCCAGCCATGTCGATATTCAAAAGCTCCAAGTCTTTTAATGAAATAAGTTTTGAGCTTAGACTTAAACTGATTTGTTATTTTCATAAACTTCTATTTAAGTAGTGACTAATACTAGCTTTACTTAGCTTATACTTTTCTCCCAATTCTTTATTGGAGTAACCCTTGGCTTTATCCCTAATTAACTCTCGTACCCTATCATGTCCTAATCTATATCTCTTTTTAGTTTCTTTAACGTATCTATGAATATGGGTTATATTGTATTTCTGTTTTAGTTCCTTTATAGTAACACCGTTTAAATAATCTTTATTAAGATTAAGTATATCCTTTCTAGATATGGGTACTTTACCTTGAGGTCTAAATCTATTATCCCTGATACACTGTTGTATATTTTCTTTCTGTGTACCCCAATAAAGATTAGTATGTATATTATTGCAAGGGTTATTATCTTTATGACATACATGAGGTTTACTCTCTGGGTTAGGTACCCAAGCTAAGGCTACTAATCTAGAAGCCTGAATCCTTTTAGTTTATTACTATCTCTTAATATATGATATATCCTACCCCGATTGAGGGTACCTTTTAATAACATCCATACTTTTCTTTTAGGGTAGTATCTATATAACCTACTTCTCTTAGAAATATAATAATCTGGCCACCCTACTATATTAGAGATTAACTTTCTTTTAGATATCACCTGATTTCTTCTCATACTTTTCTTTATTTGCAGAGGGATTATCTTTAGAACTCTTCATCATAGAATCTAATACTCCAGAATACACTTCATCATATTGTTTACGTTGTTCCCTTGTAAATTCCGTACATCTTTGCCTTTCGACATCGCATTTGAATAATGCTCTACCGGAAGGAAGACCATCCCTTTGTACTACTATCTCAACTCGAAGAATATTATCTTTCTCTTCTTGCTCAGTAGAGTTAAGACCCATGATAACCTGGGCATTACGAACAATGGCAATTGAACCAGAGATATCATTCTCATCGTATCTAGTAAGCCTATGCTTTTTACCTTCACGAGTAATGTGATGGGCAGTCCATATAATATCTAAATGTAATTCCTCGGCTAAGTTCTGAAGGTCTACGTATACATTAGATATCCTTTCGAAATCTTCTCTATCACCCGCTATTGATGCAAGTTTACCAGCGTAGTCAACCATAAGAACTTTAATATCAATCCCTTGATTACGAAGCTGAATTATCTTCTCTCTTATATAAGCGGTATTAGTAATCATCGCTGGTACACGCTCAACTACTAATTCAACTCCAAACCTTGCAAGTTTCCTTAAATGCTTTGCCTCAAGTTTATCATACTCACCAGAGTATAATTCTTTCTTAGTTTTATTGATACTGGATTGAATAAAACGGTCCATGATTTGTTCTTGGCCATTTTCTGTATCAATATATAATACTGACTTCTTCATTCTGAGATAACCTCTTGCAAGGTTTACCATAAAGAAGGTTTTCTTTGCCTTGGGTTTATCCAATATCACGTTAACTGAATGCTCTGGATAACCTCCTGCATTAGTTAGTTCATTCAACTGCCTAAATGGGCAAGGTATAACTGAAGGTTCTGATTGTCTTCTAAACTGTCTCTCAGTAATATCCCGAATCATATATAAGGGTTCATCCTCTTTCTTAGGTTTACTTTTCTGAAGTACCTTTTCAATCTTCCTCGAATACTCTTCGTATTGTTCGAAGTTATCCAAATCGAAGGAATCATTTAAGTTCTTCATCTCAACATAAGTAGAGAACTGATATATCCTTTCTTTAATATAATCCGAATCCGATAAAGGTATATGGTACAAATTACTTATTATCTTTTCTATATTAGGTATATCACCCTTCGTTACCAAATCAACGTATGTTTTGGATTCTAGCAATTCTTTTATTACTTGCTTTAGAATATTCTCTGAAGGCATCTTACCTTGCTTTTTAAAATACTTAGCAATGCCCTCGAATATAAGAGCATGCTCTATGAGAACCAGATAATTAGCTTTAACCCTCTTTAGGACTAAACCTCCCTCCTTATCCCTTAAAACAAACCGGAGTATCTCTAATTGAAAATCCGGACTGAACGAAAACTTAACTTGTTCTTTAAATTTCTTCATATCTATATTGCAATATTATATAAACTAATAGATTTTGATAGTACCGAGATAGTTCTAAGTATGTTGACATCTATCTAGAAACTACTAATCCACTACCTTAAGCTCCCGAATATTTAATATTATTATTTTATATAAGAAAAAATACTTATATTTGCATAACGAATATTTAAAAACATGGGAAAAAGTAAAGGAAATAACGGTTCAGAGCTTCATCGATTAAAACCTATGCAAGAATATGATGAAGCTACTTTCAACAGACTTTATAAAGTTTGTAAGCCAGTAATTAGAAACCTTACCAGACAGATTGATTATAAACGATTTAATCTTACACCGGATATTATCCAATCTTATTTCTGGGATAAGATGTTATTTGTTTTCAACAAATACTATGGTGAATGTACTGAAGAACATCTTAAAGCAAGAATCCTTGCATCACTTAGTACATTCAAAAATAAATTGCTTCGTTCTGCATACGGAGAACAGGCAGAGTATAATCAAAGCCTCTTTAAACTCGATGACTTATTCGATAATGATAAAGAATTAGAGGATGATACCGAAGAAGAGAAAGCTAAATCAGAAATGCTTGATATGATGTATACTTATATGAAGGATAAGCTTTCTCCAGATGCCTATCTTTTGTTTGAGGTATTAATTACTCCTCCCCCTTTTATCAAGGAAAGGCTTGAAAATAGTACTCGAATAACTAATATAATGCTTATCGAATTTTTCGAAATGCCTAAGACTAATGAATCTATGAGATATATATCAGAACTTAGACAAGATATACAATATTGGGAAGACCGAGCTAAAGAAGAACTTAAGTATTAACACAAAAGAAAAGGGGCGTTTCCCAACGTCCCTCTCCCAATTAATTTTTACTACGCAAAACACAGATTGTAAACAAATGTTTACTCTTAAACAATACAAATAATACACATGAGTTTTAATACTACTAAATAACTAATAACAACTTTATGATGATATCTTTTGGATATATCGTAATGTAATAGTCGGTGGCAATTTTTCAATATCCAAAGTTTCTACCGAAGTTTCTTGTAAGAAAGATTCCCCTAATAGGTTCCAGCTTACTACGATAGCACCATTTTGAATACCCTTGGTAGGAGTTCCTCTACCGAAATCTCCATTCAATCCCGTCTCCCTATTAAAGAAAGATTGAGGACGAACGTTCTCCCAGTTATTGGCATCATCTTGTTTACCTTTAGATACACCAAGAGCATGCCTATGCTTAGGAAGGTCATCACCTTTAATTGAGATTAAGAAGTTACCCTTAGTGGGTGTATAGTAATCTCCGACATTCTGTAGCATTACTTCATCTCCAATCTGAACTCCTCCAGCTTGGTAACCAATAACTATTCTACCAGCTGCCTTAGTATATTCTGCCCAGCCCTCCGGTATTACATCGGTTTCCCAAAGAATAATAGAACCGATTGGTAAGTTAGCAGTACTCAGAGATTCAGAGAATTCTTTTCTGATAGCCTCAATTTGACTATCAATGTATTGCTTGATATTTAACTTAGTACCCGATTCATCTACTACTGGAAAGCCTGAATTTATCTGTTCTACTCTTTTCACTGATTCTTTCATCATACTCTGGGCAGCAGTAGTATAAGGGATTTCTTGAAACTTACCTTGATAGGGTACGATAGCAAAGTTCTCATTTCGTTTGGTCATTGCATCAGTACCCTTACCATATACTCCGATAAGAACAACGGAAGTTTTATTATTAGAGTAATAAGGGCAAGCACTCTCTACCATCTCTAGAAGATTGCTATAGGTCATATCGTAATTAGAATATACATCATTATTAATGATATCCGGTGTACGATTCTCTTCGGCAATCGGATAATAAATATCCAGAGACTTTTTAAACAAGGTGTAGAAGCTTTCGGAGGATTCATTCCAATAAGCTACAAAGTCTACTGGGTTATCTACAGGTTCGGAGATAGTAGTGTGTACTGCAAAGAGTAATACCTCTTCCGTTGAACCTTGGGTACCTTGGATGTTCTCAATGGTAATAGTTTGTTCATCAGATATAAATACATACCCATCCCTTGAAATACACCCAAAGTTTACATCTGGCAATTCTCCATCTTCTGAAGCCTTTGCCATATACCTTGCCATAATCCTATCCTTGATTACATTGGCATACTTACTTCCAGCAACTCCCTGAGGAGATACCACTAACTTGTTACCATTTATGGTAGCTGAGCCAAATCCACAGAATGGTCCTAAACCAGAAGGAGCAGCAATTGCCTCTGCTGCTTCCTTTGATTTAATAATACCTTCATACTTAAAGTACGTCTTCATTGTCCTTAGTATTTTTAAATTGATTTTTCTGTTCTGACATATCTTTAAATGCTTCACCTACATCCTTGAACTTGAGGATTAACAATTTAAAGAATATTCTCCATATACTGTACCGTTTCTTAATACCATGTATTTCACAGATGTGTCCATATATACTATCTACTTCGAAACAGTAGCATATTACCATAATCGTTATTGATACCACTATTGGGTTCATCCCATAGGGTTCCCCAATAGCTTTACCAAGTACAGCACCAAGTAGAACATAACAGATATAATCTACTATTTTGTTTAGAGTTCTTCTTCCAGCTCTAGATTTTCGAATTTCGATTTTCTGTAACCTACTTGCAGATAACCCAAACCATAAGTCTGATAGGATTAGAATTATTGCAAGGATTATCATCCATCTCAAATCATACAATATTTGTGTACACTCTCCCAATATACCCACAGTGAATGTCTTGAATAAAGACTGAGTTGTGGTTTCTGTTATTCTATCGATTGTTGAATTTATCATTGTTCTACTATTTGCCAAGATTGATTACTGTAAGTTGTAATGGTAAATGTTTTCTCTGAGAGGTCATCATGTTCCCATTCTAACTTTTGAGGACTAACGCTTAAGAGGTCTGCATCTACTACGGTGAACTTAGTTCTCTTCGAAGTATCTACCACTGATTCGAATATATACTCTCCAGCTTGTGCAGTTACAAATTCATAACCAGCACCACCTGCGTCATAAGTAGTTACTTTACCAACTTCCCTTATTCGACTATCGAAGTCAGGTTTATTAGAAGTACACTTGATTAAAGTAGATACTTGTTTAACATTCCCCTTTAATTCTGCATAAGTGGGAGTACAAGAAATCTCGATGATTGTAGGATAATCTTCCAGTATTACTTGACATCTTAATGAAGAACCATCATCTGCCACAAAGGTATAAGTCCCAGCCTTGGTAAGAACAATTTCCTCATTAAGGTTATAGGTTTCCCCGTTCTCATCACAGGTAGCAGTACCACTTACATTGACCCCATTTTTCATTTCCTCAAGATGGAACTTACAAGCAGACTTCTCATCCAGTAATTGGTATACTGCATAAGTATCATCTATCTGGTCTTCTGGTAATGCCCAGTTGGGTTCTTTCCAATGACTGTCTGTAGCATCCGAAGGTACTATCTTTAATTTATTCTGATATACTACTGGAGAATTATTAACTACCAAAGTAGTCTTAGCAGTAGGGTAAGCTACAGACTGGAAGGTATAAGTCCCTGCCCTATTTGCAGTATATACATAACCATTCTGAGCATTAAAGGTTTCCCCAGTTTCAATTACCCTTACTCTATAATCACCCCCATTACCAGAAATACGTTGTATCTTTACTGTAGCTTTTGCAGAGCCATTGAATAATGTAACTGTTGGTGGGCTAACAGTAATTCGATATACTGCAGTCTTACCAGATACTACTTCGAATATACCTACACCTTCATCGGTTTCCCTTTTATCCAGTGTACATTTAAACTTATAAGTACCATAACTATTAGCAGTAAACTTATCACCGTTCTTAAACAACTTAGTATCACCAATTAGCCTACAATATAGTTCACCAGTAAATGATTCTGGGTAATTCGATTCGATGGTAAGAGTGGTAGTAGCATCCTTGATACTTTGCTTATCCCCAACTCTAAATTCAGAAGGTGTACATCTTACCTTATATGTAATCTCTTCTCGAGTTACAACAAAGGAAGTTTGCTTTACTGGGAACTCTACAATCTCAAAGATGTAGGTACCAGGCTCTGAAAATTCCCAAGTTGAGCCAGAGACTTTCACTATATCAGTACCGGATAGTCGTACATTACGGGTTTTCATGGTACCCTTATAGGATACGTTTGCCCTTACTACTGTACTTACTTTTAGGTTAGTAGGAGTTATCTTTCCAGTAATGGGGTCGCAAGTAATAGAGTATACTCGATTATAGGATTCTTGATTAACAGTGATTTGAGTTACCTTAGTAGGGTCTCCCACACTTCTAAAATAATAAGTACCTGCTCTGGGTATATTAAAAATGGAACCACTTTCGTGTTTAGTGTAACCCCAATTTATATTATCACTGGATATCTGATATCTTAGGTCGGCATTTATCCAATCTGAAGTTACAGTTACCTTTACCGGTACTTCATATACCTCTGAAGTAATAAGATTGGGTTGGTCCGGATTTACTAACTCAGCTTTAATTGTATACCCATCATTTACGGTAAACCCATATTGAATATCGAAAGATACATGATAGGGTATGAATCTTTTAAAGAAAGCCTCTACGGCTTCTCTAAATTTTCTGAAAGCTGCCGAGTTCGAAGTATATCCATGACCGGTAAGTCTAAAGGTTACCGGTATACATTGAGAACAATCGAAAGTATTATCATAGGTATACTTATCGTCATAATGGTAATACTGGTCAAAGTGCGGATTACCTTTTACCCAACCATCATAACTATCAGCCTTTGCAGGGTCAGTTACTACGCAGGTTAACCCATACAGCCTCATCATTATTTCGAAGAACTCAGAGGTACCTCTTATTTTAAAAAGAGATATCGAATACTTCAGGATGTTTCTTACTTGAGTACTGGTTAAAGTAAAGGGTCCCTCCTTTGGTATTATCCAAAGCTTAGATAACTCTTGGAGTTTATCATCGGAGTAGAACCCATTAAAGTACTCTGCCCATTTCTGTGCATCTATAGTGTTCCCATAAGCAAAGGGCATTTCTCCGAGGAATTGCCAAAGGAAATTGAGATACATATCCTGAGCCTTATCTATATCGATAATGTCCAAGATATTCTCAATATCCTTTGTAATGTAATCTTCAAAATGCTCTCCACAAATTTCTAGAAACCTCTCTAAGATGCCTTTGCCATTTACCTTATAGGTATCTTGAGCTTTATACTCGAATGGCAAAAAGTCGATTAGATTTTTGAGGTTTATCATTATACAATTTCTTTTACGATTAAAGTCAATTGTGAAGCATTTTCGAATACTGGTAAATTAAAACCGGGGTCTTCATAGTCATGGTTAGGTTCTGATACCGTAATAGAATATCTGTAACCAGACTGATAATTATTGTTCTGAATATCCAAAGAGAAGTCAAAGCCATTAGCCTTATCTATTACCTGTATAGAATTACCTACAGTACCAGTAGCCATATACCCATTTGATACAGAACGTACAGTAAAAGTAGTTGATGAATTGAAGGTAATATAGTAAGTCATAGACCCTTTAGCCTTATTCAATTTAAACTGACCCAAGTTCAATTCTTTATTACCATAGATGGTAGTAGGCCAAGGTTTAATATAGAATTTAGTAAGGTGAAGGTAATCTACTGTTGATAAGTTATCTATTAAGGCATAGATATCTGATAACCTTACGCTTCCACCTATCTGAGCTTGCTCTGGAGAATAGGCATTGTATAAAGCTGTAAGAATTTGAGTTTGTATCTCGGCAGTCTTATAAGACTTCTTACCGGTAACATCCATCTCTAGAATAATCTGAACCTTGCCTGCAGATTTAACCTTCAACCAGGTAGTCATAGGAGCCCTTTGAGATAATAGATTGTATACCCTATTGATTAATTCAGAAGAAGCAACAGCTCCACCATCGGGGCTAATATATACTGTAAGCTTTCTACCGCATTCATAATCGGCTTTAGCTTTGTTTACCCCATCAACCAACATGGCCAAACTTTCGAAATCCTCTTTGGTAATTGCTACTCCCAAAGTCTTTACACTCAAAGGTATATGTTCTTTGAGCATTGTAAAGTTTTCATAGTTTGAACCACCTCCAGCATCGTAAGCATTACTTACGGTAGCATCAGTAATTGAAGAAGAGATTACTGAAGGTACAGAAGTAATCGTATTACTCTTTACATTACCCTGAGTACCATTGGTTAAGTAGAATACCACATTGGTTATTTTTGCTCCTGCTGCAGGCTTCTTACCAAAGGTACCATCTCCAAACATTATATAAGGATTGAGTGCCTCATCTACTGAAACCATGAAATGCTTATCTGTGGGTTTGGATTTTGCAAATGTATCTACTAATACCCAAGTTTCCCCACCTATCTGCAATGACATAGAACCTTGTTCATAATACTTACCATTGGGTAGAGTACCCAGATGAATTATAACTCTATCTCCAGTAGGTATTACCATATTATTTAAAGCACTTGCAGTATACTTCTCGTGTTGAACTATAGGTACTTTACAAGTAGTTACATTTGAATACCAAGTTACGTCTCTAGCAGATAACCAGGAATTACCACTAGAATCTGTAAACAGAGTACCTTGAGGTATGGTTAATTTAGCTCCAATGGAATTACCAGTAATACTTCTGGATAAGATTACATCTACTGTAGCAGCAATCGCTGCTCGAGCATGGTAATCTACCAGAGCTCCGTGTTTAACTACCGAATCATACCTTCTTGCAGTAGATAGGAAGGTTTCCCTTGCCATATTATCTACATAATAGTGGAGTACTTCGGCAATTGCCGCAAACAAAGAGAGGATGATAATTAAGATATTCCCCTCCGAATAATCCGTTATGAGTTTCTGACCCTGAGGGTCCTTAAGCCCCATAAGGGATTCAACCAGCTTGGCCTTAATCTGTTGATAAGACCTCTGGTATGGGTTAAGCCATTTATTTGTGATTCCCATATTATTGTGTATTTAATGAATTATCTGACTTATCATAGGTGATATCGAGGTACTGACTAGAATTTGTTCCATTTATTACATAAGCTACTTCTATGTGTATTTTTGCATCAACTCTAGTAACTGTGATATTTTGGAAGGTTATTCTCTGTTCCCATGCACCTATGGCTTGTTTTAAAAACTCTTTAATTATAAAACTTAGGGCTTGTGAGTTTGGTTCCTCAATACATTGCCATAGTTTACTACCAAAGTTTTCCTGTCGGAATCTTTGACCTATCATGTAATATAATATCGAACTTATATTATCCCGGATAAGTTTAAAATCCCCGTTTACTGGGTACCAACCTCTTTCCCCATTTTCATTAGTTGTAAGTTGGATAGGATAAGTTACACCTATACCAACTAAGTCTGTAAAGTAATTCTTTTCCATTAGTGTATGCAGGTTTTATCCTCATAATCGTCTACGACGAATTGTGAGAAAGGTTTAGTTATTTGAGTTGGGGTTGGGCCTGATGAACCAGGTCCCGTAGTTACACCAGAGTGTACATGAGAATTGAACATATTTCGAAGTTGTTCTAGTTCCTTAACCGTTTGATTTAATTTCTCGGTTAATTGGAATATATTGATTACTCCACCATTCTCACCCGTATTTAATATTACTGAATCCCCAGAAGATACATTAATATCCTTTTCAGATGATATCACTATATTAGCTTCGGAAGATACAACTATGTTACCATTGAAATAAAGGTTTAATGTACCATTATCATCATCTATTACAATGAGATTGCCCTCAGGAGTAACTATACCCATTTTGTTTGGGCCATCTAACGGTTGTGGTACTTGGTTAATTCCCCAACCATGATATTCCCATAGAGGTTTAGTTGGGTCACCGTATTCAAAGGTAATAAATACTATATCTCCTATTTTGGGAGTTAAAAATTTGAACCCGCCACTAATAGAACCATGTTGACCTTTTGGGTAAGCCCATGCAGTAGTACCACCCATCACTTCGGGGATACATACCTCAACCCGATTCATTTTCTTTTCGGTATCACTGTTATTAACAACTATACCTCGATATACAGAGTAATATCTACCGATGCCCTCTATACCTTCTTCTGTTATTATCTTTGCAGTTTCATAACCCATAACTACTTCACCTCCTTATTTTTAATATATTCTTTAAATCTCCTTAAGGCTACTCCCATGTAATCAAACTTAACCCAATAATCATCTGGTACTTGAATATCTTTAATAGTTATCTTACCTGGTAATACCTTACCCGAAGAAGTAGTTAAACTACCAGAGGTTATAGCTATACCCTCAGCTTTTTCTATTGGAGTCTTAGCTAATACTTCCGTATAATAAGCTTTCTTTCTAAGAAGTTCATCCTTACGCTTATGGTCGAGTACATTGCCTTCTTTATCCATAATACCGGATTCTATGAAGTAAGCTACCTCATTATAAGTCCAGCTTAAATCTAATTCTCTGGAATTACTCAAAGCTTTCTTATCCTGGCCCTTAGAAGTTTTAGCATTAGCTTTAGCATCATTAGCTACTACCGATTGAGTAGATAATCCAAGTTTAGCAGTAGTAGAACCTGCTCTACTAGAATTTCTAACTAATTCTAAACTAGTTCTATACCCTTGACCTGGATCCATTGAATGAGTACACTGTTTTATATACCAGGGCCCAGACCATCGTTTACCAACATTTTCAAGAATAATTACTTGAGAAGTGGCTAATAAAGGTCTTCCCACTACCTGCATCTGACATATGAGTTTACTCTCAGTATGTTTCAAACCACCATTGGCATTTGCATTAGCTGCCCAAGCCCATTTATCAATTCCTCCATATCTACTGAATAGATTGCTATACAGTTTATATAAGGGTACCTCTACATCGGCTTTCTTCCAATGCTGGACTTTTACAGTAACACTGTATATACCTAAGCTCTTATTTAAGGGGTTCTTATATTTGATGACCGGAGTATCATCTATGACCATAGTATAAGGGCCTTTCTTTAAAGCTGAGATACCACGATAGACACTTTCCTCATCTTCCAATCCCCAAGCAGTAGCTCCTCCTTTAGGTGTATGCTCTGGGTCATAATCTCTTGGGTCAACATCCTCTATTACCATATACTCCATCTGTTCCTTACCTTCAAATAAGTATCTGGTATCTTTAAGGATATTGTATAAATCCTCTTTTAAATTCTGGCCGTTAGTAACATTCTTAAGAGCAGCATTCAATGCAGCTCTCCTGTCAGAAGGAAACTCTTCCTTCTGTATAGTCTTATTAATAATGCTACGTACCTGATCTGTACTGAGTTCATTAAGGAATTTCTCTTTACCTTGCCGATAAGCTTCAGCAGGATTAGCTGCTGAATACTCTGCTACATCTGAATTCCATTTATCATTCAACTGCCTTCTAGCTTCTATAGCAGCAATAAGGTTTGGATCAGTCTTTAGAGCATGGTTGATTTGCATTTGCCTAATCGTGGGGATATCAGCTGGGTTATTCTCAGCACCATATTTGCCAACGGAGGTATGCCAATTCTTATAATAAACTCCATTGTTCTCATTAGCTTTTATCTCAGGTAATTTTTCCTCATCATCAATTCCCGTACTTAGTACTTCGAGGTCTTTACTTTCTGGATTCACTACTGGAGATAGGGTAGCTTTAACTCGTTTAGTTACCTTTTGAGTAGAAAAATGGACACTTAATACTTCTCCATTCTCTCCCTGATAGGTATAAGTAGTTACCGGCTCTTCATGAAACTTCCTATTATGAATATAAATAACCCCATCTCTAGAATCTATATACCATGGTCCATTAGTATACCCTTTCATCTTTTGTTCTAATTGAACCAAGATATTTTTACCGATTAACCCAAAGTCACTATCTATTAAAGCTTTTAAATCTTCTGGCATTGCTACTTCTGCTACTCCACTGTAACGGTTAGCATAGAGTACTTTTCCAGTAGTAGTACGTACATGTTCTGTAGGCACTTGTAGTGACTCATATACTTTATTACTAATTTGTTGTTCCATTATTGAAATATTTCTATGATTACCCCAGTTCCATTCTCGCATCCCTTATCTAGATAAGCCGATAAACTATTTCCTGGAGATTCAGAAAAATTGTATGGCGGCTGAAATCTTAAATCTCCGATAGAATCAATACACTTAATAGTTACATGAGTACCTGTGGAATCAAATCTAGCTTCAAAATCTCTAACCTTGATTGTTTTGATGGGCCCAGATATAAATTGCCCATCTGGATATATATATCCCCACTGTAGACATATTACACTACCCTCTTGTAAAGAGTCTATATCTACAGTATCTGGATCACCAGTATCAAAGGTTATAGTAGCTAAATTTTCCTTTTCTTCATTATACCTATAATTCCATGTACTAATATAAGCTCCAAGAGGTATGCCAGTAATGGGATTCACTATTGGCATACCTCTAAAATCAAACAAAGCCAGGTATGGTTGTCCCATACCATTATATAAGATGGGTTTCTGTTTAGCTGCCATAAGAAGGTATTCTTATAAGGGTTCCACTTTCTAATTCTTTAAAAGGGTTTAGTATACCATTAGCCTCAGCAATAATATACCATTTCCCAGAATCTCCGTAATACCTAAAAGCTATATTCTGAAGAGTTTCTCCATCCTTAACCGTATGCTGAATATCATTTGAGGATGAAGGAACTGAAGGGATAGGAGCTTCTAGGGAATAATCTCCATCTCCATAGTTTAGAGCATAGGCATTTTTATAAGGGCTATCTCCAACCAGATATTGATTAACATCTATCATAATTTAATACCCTCCGTCTTTTTAAGTGAATCTGAATTTATAAAGTCTCCATAGGATAAGTTATATGCACTTACTCTCTTGAATATTAATTCTTGAGTAGCTGCTGCAGGTAATAACCTACCATTTCCAAAAGTAGCGGGTTTCCCAGGAACCCTAATCCTACTGCCATTCTGAAAATTTTTCAAAGTATAAGTAGCCGAAGTAATAATGTAGTAGTGATTATTGAATATACCCGAATCCCCCCATTCTATCTTAACAATCGGAGGAGCCGATTGATAGCCATTAGATTTAGACCAAGCTTCCAATAACCTACATTTATTTAATACCTCTTCTGGATTATTAGGGTCATTACAGTACCAAGATACATTAAATTGGATTATATCCTCAGACCCAGTATAATGATACATAGGAGTATTACGTCCCATGGACTTAATAGTTGCCCATGTGGTTTCACCCCGAAAGTCCAATTCTGGAGGTCTATTCTGTAGAGTAATATACTGTGTAGGATTAGCGGTCAAATTATATATCCTTACCTGATTCTGATATTTAATATCCGATTTGACTTCGAAGTTCCTATAATTGGTTGTGTTCTTATTCCCTTTTGCTGGGTCTACTCCTTCCCCCTCTTCCATTCGGGGGAATTGTAATTCCATCCTCCACTTAGCTTGAAGCTGTTTATTTAATGTAGGATTCTTTGAAGATATCTGAGCCTCTCCCACAACCCCATTAGGGTCATAGAGTTTACCTTTTAGAGCATCATCTTTTGGAAGTGTGGATGTAGTCCTATTGAGTAATATCCTGGCTCTCCATAGTTTATTTAGGGGACCCGTAAGAACCCCTGCGGTATCCCTCGTAAGATCATTATATTTTTCAACAACCTTACCTGCTGCTTTATTTAATATCCTAGCCATAGTATCTTAATTTTAAAGTCCTAATGCCACACCTGTATAATCTTGCTGAGAGCCCAAGGAGTAATCTCCTAATATCTCACCATCTACACTGATGTTAATCTTACCATCTTTTAATCCATCTCTAATAGCTGCTCTCATTGCATTCAAGAACCTTTCTTCATTCTGAGCCCTGATTGCAGATGGGTCTTCTTTACTCTGAGCTTCTGTATTCCTATCTACTGACTTAATAAGACTGCTTCCTACCTCTATTAATAAGGGAAGACCGATAATAATAGCTAACCCCACGGGTCCACCAAGTAATCCCATAAGTCTACCTCCTAAACCCAAAGCTGCAGAAGTAGCTAACTTCTTACCAGCTTGCTTACCTCCTTCACGTACAGTTGTGGATATTAAATTAGTACCACCAAGAGCAGTACCTTGAGATACTCTTCTACCCATTGAATCCCGATAATAAGCTCTACCTCTCTTATCCTTACCCATAAAGAAACCTCCAGACAAGGGTATAGATTTTCCCATTCCCAAAGTTTGAGCAGCTATTGAACTCATCCTGAAAGCTATATCCCTTAGATGGGCTTCCATAATAACAAACTGAGCATTAGTCTTTGCAGTTGCCGTAGACATACCTTCAGTAGAAGCAGTAGCAATAGTCTGTAAATATCCTACAGACCTAATAATACCTCTTACAATATTAAATCCTGCAACAATAGTACCTACTACTACTCCAGTAGCAGCAACTCTAAGACCAAAACTTCCAACCCAAGTTTCAGAGATAGAATTAATTACTTTGATTATAGAGTTACCCACATTGAGTACTGGGGTAAAGATTCTACCCAAAGCTGCACCTGCGGTAACTGTTAAGTTCCCTATACTTGATTCGAATTGGTCAATTACACCTGCATCGGTTTTAAGACGTTCTTCATTAAGTCGGTTTACTGCTCCCATGTTTTGATCATAGGTTGCAAGTATCTTACCCATCTTATCTCTACCAGAAGCAATATCCCTAAGTACGGGGAGCATACCACGATTACCACGAACTCCAAAGATATTGAAGAAGGTTGGTGTTTCTATCCGTGAAGGTAAATCTACTGCGGCCTTAGCAAACTTCTGATAGATAGTGTAAAGGTCAATAAGGTTACCTTGAGCATCGAAGAATTCATCTGGACTTAAGCCCAGGTCTGCTAAAGCGTTATAGCCTTTCTTTTTTTGATTAACAAGAGAGAGTTGTAAGTAACGAATCATATTAGCCAGAGAGGTACCTGCCATAGAACCCTGTATACCCATATCTCCCAATACACCGATGACAGCAGCCGTTTGCCGAAGGTCTACTCCAGCAGTTGCCATATCTGCTCCTGCATAAGATATGGACTGGGCTAAGTCTGTCAAAGATATATTTGCATTAGTAACTGCAGTATATAAGTCATCGGTTACTCTAGCGGCATCCGTCATTGGGATTTGGTACATTGACATGATATTAGTTATCAAGTCAGCTACACCACCTTTACCTCCCACTGGCATTGTAAAGATTGAAGCCAGCTTAGATGCTGGCCCAATCATTTCTTTAATAGCATCGAATTTATTACCTGCCATAGCCAGGTATCTTTGTCCTGATGCAACATCCGAAGCAGTAAGAGGAGTTATCTCATTGACATCTTTTGCCAATTGTAACATTTCTCTTTGTTCTGCAATGGTAGCACCAGCAATTTTCGAAGCAGTCCAAACTTCATTCTGAACACCCGCAGAGTATTTATAGGCCCTTGCCATTCCCCCTACGAGCTGCATTCCGAAGTCCATTGTATTGGAAGCTGACATCTGTATACCTCTATTCCAGGTATTCATATCATTCATCATTGTTCTGAATGACCCAGATATCTTGCCAGCTTCTTGAGAGAATCGGTCTTTTAAAACCATGGCAACACCGACCTCTACTATACTCCTACTGGTATTCATAATTTACTTTCTTTTCTTTAATTGTTTATAATATTGCTCGGCCATTTCCTTGAATATTTTCCTTATTCGGTACGGAAGACGTAAAAAGCCGAAATAGTCTAAGGCTATCTCGGCTCTGGTGATATAAACAAAATCACTCTCTAACATTACTCTTCCGTCAGGTAGAAAAAATTCGGTGCCCAAACTATAGGATAAGTTCTTTCTTCTCCAGTTAAGGGATTAGTAATATGGGACTCTCCCTTAAAGATAGGGTCAATAGAGATTATATACTTTCTCATCTCAGCCATATCTTTTGCTGTAAATGGAGTAAAGTTTTCTACCTTCTCCCAATTACCGTCTACTTCTAAGTAAAGATTCCGACAAAGTAAGGGGGCATTCTTAGTTTGTTTATCCAAGGGTAACTTCATGAACTCTTGTTCTCCCTTACCAGTCATACAATCAAATTTGATTTTCTTGCCCGATGAAAGAAGATATTCATGACCGGTTAATTGAATACCCTTTGGATAATAAGGGATGGCATCCGGTTTTTCATCAAATACCCTATTATCAGTGGGTACTTCTGAATAATCGAAAAGGAACTCATGAAGGTCTTGGCCATAAGTAACTTTACCACCGTTCTCTTTACCCCAGTCATATTCAAATTCTACTTCCTCTCCCAATGAGAATATACGAGAATTGAAAATAATTGCATAGCGGTCATTGACTGGTAGATTGAGAGCATCATCAACGGTTAGCTTACCGTTAGGAGTGGCAGTAGTTCTAATTACGATTGCTGCAATGAACTTGGTAAGGTTCATTAAAGTTTTCATGTCTGAAAGGTTACTGAGAATGTCTTCATCAGCTCCATTCTGTTCTCTAATTTCATATTCGAAACCAGAGGGTCCGGTAAATCTAAATGTTCTAAATTCCATAATTTTGATATATTTAATGTTTACAAATGTTCATAGTACTCCGTATAACAACAAGAAAGGGGTGAGCTCCTATCACAGGAATCCCACCCCTCCACCGAATCTTAGTGAAAATAGACTAAGGAATTAGTATTTGTCTGCAGTACCAACCGAGAACTCTATGGACTCTATGGTATTCTCTGAAGCCATTCTGTCCAAGTCTAAGCCGGTAATCTTACATGGCCATACCTCTTCGAAGACGTGGGTATTAAGAACCGAAACTCCATCTTCGGCAAGTTCGTTTACAATAGCCGTTTCCCAATATTGGCTTGGTACTAAGCCACCACCAACTATATGGTCTTGGCAAGAATAAAGCCAGTCATGAAGCCAGGTATCTGAACCTGCAGTAGTCATAAGTTTCTCTACGATAAGATTACCTATAGTAACCCTACCAGCAGTTTTAACATCTCTATTGACATCCCCATGAGCCACCTGGTCAATCTCAATATCAGGCAAAGTACAACTTTGGAATAGATAAGTATTGATAGGGTGTTTGGGGAACATGATACTCCACAGGAATTTCTTCCGTGGATTTTTTACTTTTGCTCCCATCGTTATATGTTTATAGGTTATTACTTGTTTCTACGACTGATACAGCCTTAGAAGCTGCATCAATTACAATCTCCATAGTTACCTCTTGCATAGGAACTACATCCTTATACTTAAGGATAGCACGGTACTTACCTTGACGGGCATCTGATTCGTTATTTACGGAAAGATCATCCCAAGAAGTTGCATCCTGGTCACCCATCCAAGTATATTCTGTCATGGCATCTTCGTCTACCAAAGAATCTAACGTAGGTTTAACTTCCAACCAAATTCTTTTCCAAGTACTCCAAACATTGGGCTCTTCCAGGTATTTGTTAAGTACGGGACGAAGGAACTTCTTCAAATACAAATTCAATCTTACGATTGAAAGGAATCTTTCTGAATCCTGTTTTACCTGAGAAGAGAAGCAATGCCATAGCATGGTTTGTTTACCTGCATCGGGAGTATCTTTGATTACCATCTCATTGATATAATTCTGAGCAAGTGTGTTCAGTTCATTATATCGAGAAGGAGAACCATAATTTGGGCATACTGGTCCAACGGCATCTCCAATAACTCCCCGGTTCATACCAGCAAAGGGTTTCCAAGGACCGTATTGAGTAGCAGAAGCATCTCCCAAACCTGCAATGGTACCCACTACATCGGAATCCTGAAGGTTACCGTTTTCGTTGTAGTACTTAAGGCCACCACCAAAATAAGCAATGTACTTAGAGTTACCTACAGTACCGAGGCAAGTCTGTACCCAAGTAACCTGAGCTTTGTAATCTCTGGGTTGTGTACCTTGAGTATAATGGGTCAAGTGTTTTGGAACTTCGATATACAGTACCCATTCCATCAACTCTTTTGCCATATCTGCAGCAGCCTTATATACCTTGAGTACATCAGCATCAGCAGTAAGGTGTTGAGAAATATGAGAAATGAGTAACTGATAGAAATCCGTATAATCCCTTACCAAGTCCAGAGAAGCAATCCACTCATCAGCAGTGGGTGTAGTTCCAGCACTACCTACAGTACCGGTAAACATCTTCTCTGTATCAGTAGGAGCAGCCCCACCTACGGTAACCGTAACCGCATTTTTGGTACCATCTACACTCTCGGTTAACCATTTGATTAGGTTCTCGAAAGATGAACCTGCTACAACTACCGGTTTGATATACTCTGAGTTCTTAGCAAAAGCACTAAGAGCAAGGTAATCTACCGAAGTATTATTGTTATCATCGGCAGTTTTATAAGTTACTACCGGACCTTGTTCAAGTACCTGGCCATTGCCCGAATAGATTCTATAATACAAAGTATTAGATTGTTTATAGAAACCTACCTGGAAGGTATCAGTACTACCGATGGGGTCTCCATAACCTTTGGTTACCAATCCCAAACTATAGGTAGTTCCACCAGAAGCAATAGTAATAATTGCAGCCGGTGTAGCAGGTTCTGGAACTGCAGAAGCAGGTACTATATCTTCCTCTTCGGATTTAGCAACTGTTTTAGCTTTACCTGCAGTTGCAGCTACTGTACCTTGAGTAGCTCCCTTACCAAGCACTCGAATAACACGAAGCTTAGAACCACCTTGCAAAGCCTTTTCGATATTTGATACAGAACCATCGGGTACAATTTCAGAACCATAGATTCTTTGGAACTGAGAGAATGTAGAGATGATTTCTGATGGGTCATCATAAGGGCCCTTAGTAGTTCTAGCCAATACACAAGAAACTCCTAACATGGGAGTAGTTTGAAGAACATTGTTGTTCTTAAACTTAAAATCAATGTGAGGTGAAGTTGGCATAATTCTATTGTGATTAAAGTTAATTACTCGTTTAATTTATACCCTAGAGTATTGTACCTATACCTTAGGTACTTTTAACTCTAGCATCTCATTTTCGTTTTGTTCTAACAATCCAATAAGAACCGATATATCCTTGATAGGTGTAAGAGTACCTTCTCCCAAAGCTTTTTCTGGAAGAATACCGTCCTTACATACATAGGTGTATACCTTCTCAAGTATACCATGCTCTACATCTGGATGGTCATAATAATTACCAATCTCAATGAATAGGTTTCCGGTGGGAGCAAGCCTGCCCTTTTCCCATTCCTCTAAATCATTGAAGTATGGTCTCACGTATCCTCTAGCAGGTAAGCCAGTATATAAGATTGTATGTAGCAATCTCATATCGGCTTGAGTTTGAGAAACTAGATGTACATCAATAGTGATATCCTTAGTTTCGTAAGGAAACTCTGAAGCTTGGTAATTACCATCCTCAAGTTTATCACCAATGATGTATTTATTCACACCAATATCTCCAGCATAATAACCCTGTAGTTCTAGGGTTATTCTTGGGAGAGTTTTAGGTCCTTTCACTTGATTATTTCCGATACCAAATAGGGGTATAAACTTCTTCATATTCTTAATCGCCTCTTGAAATCTTTTTTCGTTTTCTTGAGACAAAGGTAAGAAGTCTTCTGGATTCAAAGTTAGACCCATTTCTAACATTGTACTTAGTAAAGAGATATAAAAAGTTCTTTCTACTATTTCTTCTGAGTTTACCATTAAAGTCCTAATCTAATATTTAATTGAACACTCTGATTGCCATTGTCATTAATATACCCATTATAAGTTACCTGAATACCTCCAAAACCACTCATTATGGTTTGTAAATGACCAACACAATTTAATTCACTAACCCATTGAGTAGCAATATTTGAAGGATAATCGGTAAGCCATACTTTAAAGGGTATTGGTTCAGAACCAATAACTCCAGGGAATTGACCCTCTATTGTCTTACTTATATCGGTTATCTTAAATTGTTTTACAAATTTAGCAACTTGAATACCGTTGATAAGGTAGTACTGATAACCCTTTACATTACTAATCTGAGCAGTACTAGTATTTTGACCAAGATTTGGGTATGGTATATTCGGAGTTGGTTCAAAGCCATACTTAGTAGTTCTAATACCTGGAGATTGAGTTATATTTAAAACTATCTCTGGGTTAGGTTCTTGCTGTGAGATAATCTTAACCGTAGTAGTTCTTTCTAATGGGTCATAGTTACTTGGGTTGTGATCTTGATTAGTAGATTTAGTTTTGATAATAAGCTTACCTGCAGCATTAGCTTCCCCAATTTCTTGGGTTACCTCTAACCAATCGGATGAGCTTTCTAATTTCCAATCTACAGCACGGTATTCATCTTGAGGCTCATTATTTATAAACTTCTGTTGGTAACTATATACCCCTATTTCTAGAGTCTCACCCCTTTTAGTACCATCGAAAGTATGGGAAGTAGTTTCCGGAGTGATACTAAAATAAGTTCCCCAGGTCTCTACTATTTTAGGAGCAGCCTTTTGTATCAGAGTTACTTCCCTTTCTACACCCTGAACTACTACCTTGAGAACCTGCTCTTTTATATTATTCATGTCTTCGTTTACTGCCTTAGGCTTTACCCTAATAGTTGCAGTACCAGTTCCGGATAATGAAGATATTTCAAAATCTACTGCCATTATATAATCCTCCTTATTTCTTTTCTAACTTCATTACGTATTTCCTTTTGTAAGGCAGCTTTTCCACCAGCAGCCTTAAATGCAGGAGCCCAGAGAGGACGAGGTGGTAAATTACCATCTCTACTACCATACTCTAACATGATAGCTATCTGATTCAAAGTTTTTCTTGAAGTCTTACCAGTATAAGTAATCTTCTTGATTCCAATTGGTAAACCAACGAAAGTTCTTTTCTTACCCTTTACTAAAGTAACTGACCTGGCATATTGTCCAGTAAGATTTAGCATGGTATGGTCTCCATATTTCTTTATGGTACCAGGAGCATGTGGTGGCCAAGATACTCCGGAACCCCTTGGAGGTACACCAGTATTCAAACTTCGTCTTACTATACGAAGAAGTTGATTACCAAACTTTTCTGTACCTTTCTCATAACCCTTAGTTAAGATACTTGGAGTTTTAGCAATCAACCTTTCTGCACGAGCTTGTTCTCGTTTATCTACGTATATTTCTAGAGGGCCAACTGGAGTCGATAGTGTAATATTAACCGACTTACTTGGCATAATTCTTATTATTGTTTAGGTTTATCTAATCCCAATTCTTGAGCAATCCTTAATAAAAGGGTTTCTTGGTTAGTTAACCTCTCATTCATGGATAACTTAAATTCTTCGAAATCTGGAGCAGGATTACGAGGTGATTCTGAACGATTATTAATTAAACCAAGAATATTATCGCATTCAGAAACAACTGCCTCAAATTTGGCTTTGTTATTTAAAATATTTAAAGCATTCTGTTTCTGCATTGATACCTCATTAATGATATTATCGAGATTGGTCGTATAATAGGTACCATTATAAATACCTTCATTTACATTAGTTGGTAAATAAATGGTAATTTGAGATATTGAATCTTGTATCACTAATTCGATACTGTTAACAAAACCTTCTTTACCATTTGAGGCCATTGGTTTACTTTCGCCAACTTTTAAAACTCTTGCTTGGTCAAAGATTGGATAACCAGACCGACGATCTTTCTCTAAGGTGAAAATCATATCACCCTTTTGTACTTTCTGAAAAATCAATTCTTCCATAATCATTTTCTATTTATTAAGTTTAAACCGAATGATACTGCACCTGGATTCTTCTGCATGAAGTCTACCAGTTTTAGAAATTGATAGTATCCAAATTGATTAATGAGTACCTGAGCTTTGTTTGCTACTTCTTGAGCAACCTCTATATTTGGAGCAGGTAATGCTAGTTGTATCTTAAATTCTGTGAGTTGTTCTTGTTGTTCCATAATCCCTTAGTTAATGTGTTAAAACGAAAAAAGGAGTACACCTAAAATAGATGCACTCCTTTTTAGTCATCCTGGCAAATTAAAAATTACCGAGCCGGTGTAGTTGTACCTTTTAAGGCAGCCACAACTTGATTGATAATGTTCTGGTCTCTCTGAGCATCTACTACTCGATTAAGGCGGGCAATCTCCTGGTCTTTTGCAGTATTCTCGATGAGACACTTGATTTCCTGTTGGCCATTCTTGAGGTCACAGCAGCAACGTTCCAACTGAAGAGCCAAGTCAGATTTTACTTCTTTAATCAAGCCTTTGGTTTCACAGCAGCAATCCGACTGTTGGTGTTCCATGTGGCAGAGACGATCCATAACACGGTTGAAGCCTGCGCCCATTTGGTCACGAGAATCTCGGATATCCGAATTAGTTTTGTAACCCAAATCGCAAAGACCTCTTTCCGTAGTGAAACGGTTGTTAAGGATTTCCCTACCAACACCGGCAACGTCTTTTGCTACACCATTGACTTCTTGAGTAACTCCACGAGCTGCATCAGGGATATCTTTGTAGATACCCGCCTTTGCTTCCTGAACCGTAGCTTCTACTTTCTGAATGTCAGCTTTGGTATCATTGATTTTGTCCCATACGGAAACTGCAGCAGCACCAAAGCCACCACCTACCAATGCACCCCCGACGGCACCCCATCCGGAGCCCCAACCAGAATTACGATTACCACAGCAACAACCATCGTTACAGCCTCTGTCCGCGATTACAACGCCATCGCCGGCACCTTTTACTTCTACTCCCATAATTGTAAGGTTTTAAAGATTAATACTTAGGCTAATTATACATTAAATACAGAATAGTGTTGTATTTTTATTACCTCAAATTAAATACGTATTCATAAGTAATCACTGCAGCATTCTGAGTTATGTTGACCGTAAGCTCCCAACCATCATCATCGTTTTCTGCTTGCCTTAATTTAATGGTACCTGACCTTGTTGATTCTACAGTATTCTCTGTTAAGGTTAAGGTTAACCCATAGTTTCCATTATCGCTAGATAACGTTGTAATGGCTACATTTGTAACCCAACTTGGTTTTGAAGTTACAGTTAAAGCCAAGGGATATCTTGTACTTATCTCAGAACCATTTATTACCTTAGTCTTAAAAGAATAGGCTACATCAACCGTAAAGTTATTACCTCCCAAAGCTGATAATCCAGTTCTGGTAGTAGTTCTTGAACCAGTAGGGGAAGTAAAAGCCAAATAATACTTATAGGATACTGAAGCACCACCCTGAGTGATATCTACATAATCAGAAGCCCCATCATAGTTAGCAAAGACTCTAACAGTTCTAGAACTGGTACTACTGTTTGAAGAAGCAGTAAGGGTAGTCCCAGATAATGTAAAACCCGAAATACCATTGGTACTTAAGGATGGGTCAGCAGTATCATAGCCATCCCTTACTGTATAACCAGAAGTATAATTTGAATATCGATCTCTACTTGCACTTGGGTATAAAGTTACACTCCCCCCAGTATTAGAAATAGTGTATGAACTAGCAGTTAGAGTTACAGACCATGAACCATAAGAATAGCTCAACCATTTATTTGCCTCTTGATATACTGGTACACTTACAGATTTGGTTTTACCATTTAGTGATAAGGTACCAGTAATGGTTCCTACTTGGGTTCTAGATTTTATGGTATCTTCCAGATTACTTGCACTAACTGCAGTACCATAACTAATACTAGCACCACTTGTAATCGTACCCCCTCCCGTTGTAGAACCATTCCATCCCCAGGTCTGGGAATAAGTTGGCAAAGTAGTAAATGAACTTCTTGTACCTCCACTTGCAGGTATATCTGTTACAGCTCCACCACTTGCAGTAATTTCACTATAAGTCTTATAACCTGCAGATTGAGAACAAGATATGGTTACTTTCTTATTGGTTTCTGCTTGGGTTAAAGTTACGGTACCACTACGAGTACTGGTAGAAGTATTATTACCCATAGTTACTGAAGTACCAGTACCGGATATACTTCCTCCATTAGCTCTAGTATAAGTTAAAGAAATTTGGTTACCATAGTTATGACCATTCCTTAATTCTTGCTTGTATGAGGTTACCGTGAAAGTTTTAGTACCTCCAGTTGCCCCAAAAGACATAGAAGGGGGGTTTACACTAAATCCATAACTCCAAGATTGGGATGCTGCAGCTTGAGTAAAAGTGCCTGTCATGGTTTTACTCGATTCACTTTGAGTAAAAGTAACTGTAGCAGACCTATTTGTAAGAGAGGTATTCTCTGAAGCAATATAAGATGTAGAACCCTGGGTTACCCATGAGGGCAAAGTGAAGTTCATACTTACTGTAGTGGGTGAACCTTGTGCAACCCCATCCCAATACTTTTGCTTAGTAGAAACCGTATTAAAAAAAGCTGGAGTACTAGCTCCGCCTATAGCTGGAAAGTTTAAAGAGGGGTTACCTATAGTAAATGTATACTTATAAGTTACCTTGTGTATATCCTCTAATTTTACAGTCTCATTATTTCCATAGGAACTGGCATTGGATAGTTCCAACCCCACATAACTTTCCCCTGTTCCTGTAGGGGAGAGTGCTAACAATTCGGCCTTGGTAGGGCAGTCGTTACCTGTCTTACCAAGGCCTACTTTAGTTTTGACAGCACTCCATGTTGCTATCTCTCCCATATTAATCTACATCTTTAAGAGTTCTGAGTTCTGAGATTTCAGCCTTCAAAGCCTTAATCTCATCGTAAAGAAGTTTAACACCCTCGATTGCCAAAGTTGACATCTTGTGATATTTAACTTGTTTTACGAGTACATATTCTTCTCCATTGATTTCCAAAGTTTCAAACTCCTCTGGATTAGGTACTGTAGATTTCTCTACTGGAACTTCCTCTACATATTTACCAAATCCCAATCCCTCAAGATTCTGAGCAATAGTTCCCTCGTCCTCTTTACCAAGCATTTCGAATGACTTAGTTGGTATCTGGCAAATCTGTTCCAGAGTATGATTCAAATCCTTAATGTTAGATTTGAGTCGAACATCTGAAGACTCTTTCCAGAAACCAGAAGGAGCAGTAGTCTTAGCAAATACTACCTGGTCGGTAGTTGCCAATCCCAACTGGGTTCTAGTTACTGAATGAGGATTATTCTTTCTACCAGCATGGTTATTGATAGAAGTCTGAGCAGCAGTACCAGCAGCCTTAGCATCGGCAATAGCAGAAGCTTGAGCGGTAGATACTGGTTTGTTAGCATCTGAGGTATTATCAGCATTAACCAAACCTACCTGAGCCTTGGTTACTCCATGAGGATTGCTCTTATTGGCAATATGCTGATTTACCTTGGTTTCCAATGCAGTTAAATCGGTATCAGTATTACCTACTGCTTCATCGATGTAAGTCTTCAATTCTGTTCTAAGAGAATTGATGGCATTGGTTCTGTTAGTAATCTCATTTGCCAACCCAGTAACTGTGCTATCCAAGTTCTTCTTGTCGGCTGCGGTCATTACACCGGCTACAGTTTGTGTAGCTGCGGGAATATCGAAAGTATGTTGAGTTTCGTTTACTTGGAAACTACCATCCTCTTTCCTTTCTGTCCACCAGTAACCCAGGGTTAATTTAGTAGCAGAAGTAATCAGATTAATTAGATTACCTGAGTTCTCCAAATCTCTACCCAAGATATGGTCAGGGAAACTGTTAATCTTAGCCGTAATTGCATTATCGGCATTGGTACGATTGGTAGTTTCAGTAGCTATCTGATTAGGTAGGGTAGTGTCAAGTTTAACCTTGTCGGCTGCAGTCATTACACCAGCCTGAGAAGCTGTAGCAGCAGTAATCTGAGAATAATGATCTTGAACATTACCATTACCAAACCAACATTTGAAATTCAGTCGTACTGTACTTGCTTGGTAAGTGTTATTATCAAAATGAGATGCACCATTAGCTTTCAGAGAAGCTACCTGGTCTTCCAATTCTTTACCTCTACCACCATCGAAAGCAGTACCGGTAATTTGCCCAAGAATAAGTACCTGGGCATCTGCCCTTGCAAAGATAGTACCTGTCCAACGGAATTGGTAAGGAGGTTCACCATTGGTAATATTGATATAAATCTTACCTGCCTCTCCAGTGATAGCATTCTGATGAGCAGCATCCGAATACAATTTGATATTCGTAAGTTCTCCAGTAGCCGATTTATCATAGGTAGCATATACATCAATGATGTCATCTACATATGACGGCAATTGGTTAGCAGGTACCGTACCGTTTGCATCGAGAGAAGCAAAGCCATTAGCTTGTCCTTTCGTAGCAACAAAGGCATCATGCTTAGCTTCTAGAGCATCAATGTTTGCCTGCAACTTATTATCAAGTGCAGTATCAGCTGCTGTTCTATCGGAGATCTCTTTGTCGATTCTTGCACCCAATGCAGTGTCGGCATCCGTACGAGCTTTTGCTTCATCAGCTACTGCTTTAGTGAACTTGGTATCAAGAGCAGTATCTGCATCTTTACGGTCTTGGATTTCTTTGTTCAGGGCAGCTGTAGATTCATTACCTAAAGCCTCGATTGCATCCTTGCGGTCTTGAACCTCTTGAGCAATAGCATCTGGTAAGGTCTCATCAAGATTTACCTTATCAGCAGCGGTCATTACACCGGCCTTTTCCTTAGTTGCCTTAGGTATGGAAATATTATCTGTCCCCTTCATTTCATAAATACCCGTCTCTTCATTCTTTACTGAAGGTTGAGAAACAAGGTCTACATGTTCCGCATAGGGTACTGAATTGCGATGATAACTTACAAACTTTGGAGGAAGAGAATCGAACAACTTCTTATCGGCAGCTGATTGTACACCAGCCTTTTCGGGAGTAGATGAAGGCAGAGTAATGGGATTCTGAACTGTAGTGCCATCTTCAACATTAGTCTTAGTAGCAGCAATTCCTACAGTAGTTTCATTAGGAGTAACTGCACCCAAAGCAAAGTTAGCGGTATTGATTCTGTCCAATTCTACTTTATCTTTCGCAGTCATGGTACCAGCCTTATCTACTGATACTACCGGTAAATCAAAAGTATCTGTAGTGTCATCATTCAAGCCATTATCCTTAGTTACTGTAACTGTAACCTTATCAGCATCAGAAGCTGCTGAAATTTCGGTAATAGCATTGGGGTCTAAGCCATCAAGCTTAACCTTATCAGCTGCAGTCATAACTCCAGCAAGAGTTTGATTTGCTGCAAAAAGATTCTTAGTTGCCTCTACATCAGCACCATACTGATTATTCTCTTGGTCTTTAGTAGAAGTCTTTACCTTGAATGTAAGTTGGGTAGCGTTACGAGTTACAGCACTTACATCTGTAACCATGGTACCAGGCAAAGCATCAGAAGTACCTTCCTCAGCTACCAATCTTTCCTCATGGTCATTGGTAATTGCAGTGAACTTATTGTCTAATGCAGTATCAGCATCAGTTCTGTCTTGGATTTCTTTATCGATACGAGCATTGATTTTCTTATCTTCTGCAATACGAGCAGCTTCCTCTGCATCGATATTATCCTGGAGAACTTTATCGGCAGCAATTCTTTCTTCTCTTTCTGTGTTAAGGTCAGAAGTATTCTGGTCGATTTTTGCTTCCAACCTGATATCTTCAGATTTACGAGCAGCAATTTCACTTTCCAACAAATCCTTGATGGCAGTGTAATTACCATTAACGTTATCTTGAATACCCTGGATTAATTCCAAGTTACGTTGGATATTTGCCGAGTTCTGGTTTACCAAAGCATTGGTAGCATTCAGAGAAGTTAACAACTCTGTACGAGTTTCACTAACAAAAGTTCTCAAATCATTTACCGTTGTGGTAAGGGTAGTACTCAAGTTAGTGAAAGACTGTTGCAGGTTATCATCCCCTTGTTCACGCAAGTTCTTTTCGGCAGTAAGCTTATTCTCCAATTCGGTAAGCTTAGCAGTCATGGTTGCAGCGAAGTTAGGGTCATCTCCTAATGCCTTAGCAATCTCTGCTAGAGTATCAAGTACTTCAGGTGCAGAACCAATAATCTTTTGAATTGCCTCTTCTACTTGTTCGGCATTCTGGAAATCCGAGTCGTTGAGCAATTCTGATACCTTTGTGATGTAGTTAGCATGCTCCTCAATGCCATCAAGTTTAGCATACAGAAGGTCAGTAAAATCATTTGCCGAAAGACCTTTACCATCTACCTTGTCTACCTTCTTATTATCCATTGCCTGGTCTGCAGCAGTACGGTCTGCCTTTTCCTGAGCAATAGCATTATTAATAAGGGTATCTTGGTTAGCACGTTCTGTAGCTTCCTTATCGATATTAGTCTGTAACAGAGTATCACCTGCCAGACGATCATTTTTCTCAGTAAGGATATCTTGGTTGATAGCAGCCATGTCATCCTTATGGTTCTGAAGATTAGTATCAATCTTTGCCTCAAGAGAAGTTTCCTTGGCAATTGCTCGGTCTTTCTCTGTATTAATTGCAGTGGTATTATTCTTAACCTGTTCTTTAAGGTCATTCATAGCAGTCGTATTGCCTGCCTCTAGAGAATCAATACGAACTCCCAATGCAGTATCAGCCGCAGCTCTGTCCGTTTTCTCTTGGTCAATCTTGGTATTCAATTTACCTACCTCTGATTCCAAAGCTTGTTTGGTATTATCCAACTTAGCAGTGAATTCTGTAGACAAGGCTTTATCTGCAGCAGTACGGTCTGCTACTTCTTTGTCAAGATTTACCTGAAGAACTTGGTCTGCAGCTGTTCTCTCAACACGTTCAGTGTTAAGGTCGATATTTACATTATCGATACGAGAACTCAAACCACTGTCAGCATTGGTACGGTCAACGATTTCCTCGTTAATCATATCCTTAACTTCCTTGTAGTTATCGCCTACAGTCTTGGTTAAGTTAGTGATAGCTTCTGAGTTTCTTTCGATATCGTGCTGATTAGTAGCGATGGCAGTAGTATTCGCATTAACCTGTTCCGTAAGTTCATTACGAAGAGTGTTAATAGAATCCTGAATGCTCAAAGCCAATTCTGAAACACGTTTGTTTACGTTATTCAGACTTACAGTGTAAGCCTCATCAGCAGTCTTTCTGTCGGCAATTTCCTTATCCAAGCTGGCTTGAATTGCAGCATCAGCATCTTTACGGTCTTGGATTTCCTTATTCAGGTTATCCTTAACTACATTAAGAGCAGTATCACCTGCAGTAGATTTATTGTCGATATATTCTTTCAGCTTAGTTTCAAGAGCAGTATCTGCAGCAATACGGTCTGCTTTTTCAGTAGCTACCTCTGCACTGTTTGCAGCATCACCAGCAATACGGTCTTCCTTCTCTTGGTTAATCTCCTCAGTTAAGGCAGCTAACTTCTTAGTGATAGTTGTAGCAAAATTGGGGTCATTACCAAGGGCATCAGCAATTTCCTTCAAGGTATCAAGTACCTCAGGAGCAGAGCCTACGATTTTCTGAATAGCAGCGTTAACTTGCTCTTCATTTTGGAAGTCCATATCATTAACCAACTCAGAGAGCTTGGTAATGTAATTGGCTTTCTCTTCGATACCGTCAAGCTTAGCTTTGAGAATATCCGTAAAGTCATTCTTAGTCAATGAATAACCTTCACGTTTATCTACCTTCTTATTATCAAGAACCGTATCTGCATCTTTACGAGCCTGAGTTTCAGTAGCAATAGCTTCCAACAATTGAGCTTTATCTGCTTGACCTTGGAGTTTTACATCCTCAATCTTATGGTCCAAAACCAAATCCTGAGCAGCACGAGCAGTAGCTTCGGAATCAATATTATTCTGAAGTACCTGGTCTGCAGAGGTACGAGCTTGAGCCTCTTGGTCAATTTTACCTTGCAAAGCATTATCTGCATTAGTACGGTCAGCTACCTCTTTAGAAATTTCATTATGAAGAACTTGGTCCTCAGAATGACGGTCTACTGCTTCCTGGTCAATCTTACTCTGCAATGCTTGAGTATCTGATTGACGATTAGTGATTTCCTCATTAATCTTAGAATCCAGTACGGTATCTGCATTGGTACGATTTGCAGTTTCTTCAGCAATCTTTGCCTCGAGTGCAGCCTTGTCATTGATATGAAGAGTCTTAAGGTTATTTACACTTTCCTTAATCTCATTATCGGCAGCGATACGTTCATCTTTTTCCTTTTGAATAAGGTCCTTGAGTTCTTTCTCAAGTTCGCCATTATCTTGATTTACCTTATCTTCAAGGTCTTTGATGTCTTCAGCATTCTTATCTACCTTCTTCTCAACTCGGTCGATTTCAGCTTTTAAGTCTGCCTTAACGGTATCAATCTTCTTATTGATTTGGTCTAACCCATATTCTAGGTTATCCTGAACTGCAGCTACTTCAGCACCCAGAGCAGCTTCGGCTTCCTTAGCACGATTAACCTCTTCGATTAAAGCAGTACGAAGGTCGGTTAATTTATTAGTGATAGTAGTTGCAAAGTTGGGGTCATTGCCCAATGCTTCTGCCAACTCTTTAAGAGTATCAAGGGCATCATCAGCACCATCAACCAAATCACTAATCATCTGTTTAACTTCTTCCTCAGTTTGATATTTCAAATCATTCTCAAGCTGAGAAACTTTAGTGATATAATTTGCATGTTCTTCGATGCCATCAAGTTTAGCCTTCAACTCATCAGTGAAGTCATTCTTAGATAAGTCATATCCTTCCTTCTTATCTACCTTATTTTTGATAGAAAGTACGAAAGCCCAGAACTCATTAATGGTTCCGGCAAAGCCAGCACGAACAAAGTCATCGTAGTAACCTTGTAACAACCGCTGGTCAATTTCTTCGCAGGTATAATACTTACTTACATACATATTTTTAAAAATTTAAGGATTAATTACTGCACGTTGACGACCCAGTAAGAATTCAGAATCGATATCCCTGAATGGTTCTCCCTCTGAACCACAGAAGGCATTCATTGGTACATCCGGATTTTCGGGGTCTACATCTCCACCGTCCTCAATATCTCCCCGTATGCAAGCATAATCAGGAAGCCTATTTACACGGAACTTTATTACCTGGCCTATACCAGGATGAGGTATTATTTTATCCCAGATATCCCCGAAGTAATCTTGAAAGCAGGTGACAAATTTGTTTCCGGTCATCGATTGAAATGCCGTTACATCATTGCCATTACCTTTCATTTCAATATGAACTCCAGAGGTACCGTTAAGGATAACCAAGTTACTATCAAACCAAATTCCGTTGTTGGTAGTAATTGGTGTCCACCTCAGTACTAACATCTTTGCCATATACTTTATTTTTTATTCTACAAATTCTACTTTTGTATCTCGGTCTCTCTTTAGGATAACCATGAAAACCAAAGCCTCATCCTTAGCTTGAGCCGTTTGAGTATCACCTGATGGCTTATAAACTATACCGTTGATTACAAACCTATCCTGTTCCCAATTAAAATCCCAATAACCCTCCGGTGTAAGATAACCGATTTGTTCTATATAAGATTTAGAAATTAGTATTGATAAGTTTTCATCATCCAATTCTCCAGTGATAGTTGCCTTATTGATAGGCCAGTTTCTGAAAGCATTGTAGTAACATAATGCTTCGATTTGGATGTTATAATATTTAGGTATACTATCCTCAGCATGGCTGAGAAGTTGGTTAACGTTTTTTGCCCAAGTGATGGTTTGTCTACCAGCATCCCAATCTAAGAAGTCAGTGATAATCTTCTTGTATCTATCCCAAGAGCGGTTCTTTACCATTCTCCAGGGTTCTTTTGTCATAACTCGGTAAGGATTGATTTATTACCACCTTTCACAGGAGTACTTGGATTAGGTCCATCCAATACACCTGGTTGCCTTCGGTTAACTACTCGAGGAACTACTGTTCGTGATACAGCATCACAGAATGGCAGATATATTTCCAATCTTGAAGCTAACATACAAAGGTTCTTTCTTAATTCATCTATTAAGCCACCCGGTTGCATTGCTTGAGAAAGTGTTTTCCATAATGAGCTTGCAGCTTCTGCCAAGGTGTCGTAATATTGAACTTCAGTAGGCCCAGTAGTGATTTGTTTAATCCTATCACCTCGGGCAAGTTCAGGTTTAGAAGTACCATCACCGGTTTGCTCTTTGGTAGATGTAATTTGACTTAGATATTCGGAAGTACTTGTCAATAGATTAAGTATCTTCACATTAAGAAAGTCCCATGCTGCCAATTCCATTATTAATTGGTTTTCTAGTGCTTCATACCATAATTCATCAGTATATTTATCTGGTGCTATTGCATGGTTTACTAGTGGCCCAATATAATATTGCCATTTAGTGATGTATATAGATTTCTCTTCCCTGGTCATACCATCGGATATTTCTGAAGGTATGTAGTAATCGATTAAGTTATATATTGTATCGGCTAATGCCGTATGACCATAATCACAAACTACCAGAGTCTTATCTACGGTAAGGTCTAAACCGGCAGAGTTAGTTACGTGTAAGGTAACTGTATAGAAACCGGGAGTTTCATAAGAATAGGAAACATGTCTTCCACCATTGAAAACCTCTCCCTTATCATCGCCAAAGTCCCAGTCAAAAATGGATTTGGCCGGGACTTTGGATATGACTCTGAATGAAACTTCCAGACCTGACGTAATGTACAAAAAGTCCAGATTGTTATTCATATTAGTCTGTCTTATGTAATTTTCATAGATTACCCTTTAGAAGAGGATTCGAATTCTTCCAGCAAAGCCTGAAGAATTGTTTCTACTGTATCATCTTTCTCGGCAACGATTTCATGAAGACCTGCTACCAGTTTCAGTTCTTCCAGGGAATAGCCCTTTGCAAGTTTTTCAAGAGTCATGCCTTTCTTGAACTGAGCATTCAGTCTCTTATCCAACTTTTCGATGTCGGCCTCTGAATACTTTTCGATTTCTGATTTATCAGCAATGATAATCAGATGGCCAGAGGCAATTGCCTTCTGAATCTTTGGTGCACGGAATTGACGACGAGAGAGTTCCTTGTCTTCTCCTCTACAAACGGTAATACCAGTTGATTGGTCATGAAAACTGTAAGCTCTTGGTCCCACAGTTACTGTATATTTATCTTTAGCCATATTTCCTAAGATTTAAAATTTAAAAAGTGATAAAGAGAGGATGAGTCTTTTTAATTACCCACCCTCTCAGGGAATTTATATAGATGAAACCGGACTGCCCTTATTATTCGAGGTTAACCATCAAATATGGGTCTACGTTCATGAACTCGGGGAATCCGGATTCTGAGAACTTCTTGTCAGCAGCCAGCAATAGAGTTGCATCCTGGTACATCTTAGAGAAGCCAGTAGTCAAGCTTGCATAGATTGCCTGAGTCTGGTTAGAAACGATTCTTTCCGATTCAAGCATCAACTGACGAGCAGTAAGCTTAATCAAGGCAGCAGATGTATCAATCAACAGCAACTGTTGGTCGGGTGTACCCGGGTGAATGTAGAAGTCAGCATTCTTGGGAACAGGAGACTTAACATTCAGGGTAGCTTCTGTAGTACCAGAGTGACGATCCTTGAATTCCGGCAAGTTCAGCATTTCGATTGCCTGGTCTTCACCACCAATCATAGTTTGGAAGTTACGTCCCATACGAGCAGCACGTACCCAAATATGCAGAAGGTCTTTGTAAGTGATACCGTTAGTTGTTTCGTATACACCGATTACCGGGGCAGACTCAGAGCCATCAGGGTTGTTACCATTGATAGCAACGTCCATAGCCAGAGTATCCAGAGCATAACCCAACTGAACACCAAAATCACGAAGGTAGATTCCCAAGACATCGAGCGAAACATAGTTACGAACTTCATCAGTAAGTTTGAAACCTTTTCCGATTTTGAAGAGGCTAACTGATTTCTGTCCGAAGCTAACATCACCCAATGGGATAGTTTCTGCCTCATTAACCTTTGCAGGGGCAGCATCCGACATGTTAACCATCGGCATGATTGCTTGTAAACCATTGATGGGTTGATCAGATGCAATGATGTTCGGATAGAACGGAGCCTGGCGCATACCCAATGTGATAGCAGCACGGATGATTTCCGGAACAATCCAACGAACATTCTGTTGAGGCATTGTAAAGATGTTCTGCATCGTGTCCACTTTTGGATTGATGCCCATCTTTTCAAAAAGTTCATCTTCTGAAATACCCCATTTACCGGTAACCAATTCTCCAAAAGTTACCTCTACAGGCTTCTTGTCCTGTGAACCGGAACGAACAGCTTCCAAGCTTCTTACCATTTCCGGCAGCTCATTCATAAAATCCTGAGCCTTCAACTTTGTAATATCTATTTTATTTTCCATAACTTCTTTTCTCTTATTTGATGAGTACTTGAATTACCTCATTTGCCTCTTCTGCTGGATTAAGGGCAATGAACGGGGTTGAAGTTGCTTGGTTAGCTTTTACGAATCTATCGTTAAGCAATTCTCCATCGGGAGTTACATAGCCAGCTTCGATATTTTCGTTTGATACCCAGTTACAAATCATGTAACCTTCCATAGCTACTGTTACCTCTACCGGGAAATTTCTTTGAGGTTGATAAGCAGGGTTAACGTTATCCGTTACTGCTACACCCAAATAAACTTGAGTAGCTGTATCAGTGCAAGGGTAAATCAAACCTTCTTCATTCAAAGCCACTGGCATACCCTGTACGATTTTCTCTCCAGCTTTAACATTGAAAGCCTGGTGCAATTTGTGTGACTCACTTTTGTAAATCACCGCTCTCGGGGTTCTTTCCCCAAAGAGAGTAAGTTGCTGAGGGTCGTTTACGATTTTAGTTTTTTCCATAACGCGGATTATTTATATTAGTTATTTGATTTTGTTTCGATACAAGTTATCGATTACATTCTTAGTACTCGGAGATTCTGAATTCCGTTGGGTATCAGTACCCTGGGTTCCAGTTTTACCCTCGGTATCATCCTCAGCAATTGAGGAAGCACGGTTGACGTCCTTAGAACCACATTTTGAGCAAGTGAGAGGGAACTTCTCTTCCAAGCGAGCTTGGTAATCCTTGGTCAAGGAAATAAGAGTAGTAATACCAGTAGTCTCGGCATTGAGCATCGTAACGATTGTCTCATCTACCTTATCACCCATCAACTTCTTGTAGGTTTCTACGGCATTTTCACGTAGAGAAGCAATGTGATTCTTTCCTACGGTTGCCATTTCCTTCAAGTTAGCTACTTCGGCATTCAAGTTGGTAATCTGTTCCGTAAGAGAAGTTTTCTCTGTAGTAAGATTATCTACCGAAGTTTGCAATTCGTTTCTGGATGATACCAAAGTCTGAATGCAGGCAATTACATTTTCCTGATTCATCTCTTTACCTTCTTCCAGGGTAAGCATGTTATCCCCAAAAAGGATTTCAAGAAATTTTTGTAATTCGTTCATGTTATCTTTATTTGAATGATTATCATTGGCATCATTATCATTAAAAGAACCCTGAGTATCGTTCTTTTCTTGATATGATATTAAATCTGATTTATAATCAGTAAAGAAGTATTGCTTCGATTTATCATCTCGGTATTCTTCATAGGATGCCCAAGTTCTTTTGGCAAATGTTGGGTTAATGATTTTACCATCCGAACCAATTTTCTGGGCAAATGAATCAGCCCCATGTGAAACCAGGGAAGTCTCAAGGTAACGAACAATTTCAGTAACCATTCTACGTACCATAACTCCCTTAGAGTCATAAGTACCAAGTTTCTGATAGAATTCATTATCTTCCATTTGGGGATGAGATTTATCCCACTTGAATTGTACAGTAACTGAATTACTATGAATTGAAGGAGGTTCCATAAGGATGCCTCTAGCAATTCTTGGGTTTGCCTTACCATCGATTTTCAGAATACCGTTGATACCAGCGGGTATAGTAAAGCTACCGTCTTTATAGGATTCCTGCCACATTACTTGTGATACAGCACCAATAGCATTACCGATGTTGGTTTCATGGTCACAGTTTACTGTTTGACCAAGCAACATCTTCATAGAAGCCTTTAGTACTCCATTCTGACCAAAGTCTGTCGGGTTCCAATTCTTAGATACAATCGTTTCTGAAAGTAATCTGAACATTGGTTCGATAAACTCTTCGTCCTTAGGAGTTAGTTCCGATTTGTCTAGGTTGGGATAGTAAGTATTATAATCTATATCCCCTCCCCAAAATCCAAATTGAGCAATGGTGTCCGGTGTAGGATTCTTCCATTTGTAATAATTCTCGGAGAAAGTCTGGGCTCCCACTGCTTCTGGGATATACCCAGCCATAATGGTATGGCCTTGACCTATCACCATAGAATCAAGATGCTCTTTGTTTTTCTTTGTGAATTTACTCATCTTGCTTTAGTATTTTGGTCTCCTCGAGAAGGAGCCGGGTTTGTCTTATCTCTTGACCTACGAGCAGATTGGTTTTTATCATCCTGCCTTTGTTTCTTCTTGGTACCCTCTTGTGGGTCTGTATTACCACCCTTAGCAAATTGGTCCTCAAGTGAAACTCTTGGTTCCTTTTCATCTGGTGAATCATAACCCATTGCCCAAGCATATTGCTCTTGGCTAATGATACCTGCCTTATACAATAAGTCAAGGTTCTGTATCTTATACTGAAGACCTTGTTGGATTTTAACTTCATCAGAAACTGTAGAAGTTCCCCAATCAATCTTCATTCCCTTATTATTAAATCCTGCCAGACGCAGTTCTAGAGAATAAAGTCGGTCCAATACATAAGCTACAAGCATTTGGATATTTTTTAACTGGCTAATCATCTTAGACAGCATTATACCCGTTGCACCTTCACCAGTAGTAGATGATACCCCAATGATAGAGCCATTAACTCCCAACCCATTTGCTACAGATTGTTGATTCATATTCCAAGGCTTCTCGATATTACCGAGTTCCTTAGTAGTAGAATTGAGTTTGAATTCATGGTCATCTATGTAACCAGCTACTACTCCATCCTTCATACCCTCTTTAACATTACGTTTGAGGATATTGAGTTCATGGTATAATCTGGATTCATAAGCTTTTATACTCTCATTTGGTCTTTGTGGAGATTTCTGCATCTTAGCTTCTAAGAAACCAACCATACCACAAATCTCCATGATATGTTTGAAGTTAATCTTCATATCATTTTGTCCTTTGAGAGAATCCAATGCAGGCATAAATGGAGGAACTCCATAAGGTTCATCGGTATCATTGAACATACCAACATAGAAATAGGTTTCTGGGTTAAGCTTAATGTAATCTTGTTGCTTAACAAAGAAATTTATATTCTTTTGGTAAGGAGCATACACCCCATTTAATTCACGTTTAAACTTGATGTGTTCTGGCTTAAGGAATAATACCGTAGCCAATCCATCAAGCTTGTCATTTGGTACGCCTTCTACAGATATTGCCCCACTTACAAGAAGTTGAACAATCATCTTATTAACTAAACCATCTATACCAGCAGTATATCTGGTCCATCCCTTGGTGGCTTTCTTAAGATGTTCTCTCATCTTTGAAGCCTCTTCATCGGTATTATTAGGGAAAGTTACTGTATGACTGGTGTTAGCTAACTTAAACATATCTTGCAATGCAATGCCCATATCAGGATTTACCTTATATAAATCCCGAATTAAAGGTATCACATCAACACGAAAAGAGGGTTCAACTAATTTAGTCAACCCTTGTAATGATGTAATTAAGTTATCGCTATCATCGTCAACTGAAACCCTACCAGGCGAAATCGATGTGGCAGGCTTCTCCTCTTTATTAGAGGATGTACCATTCTTGGGAGGGTCCTTCTTACGTCCCCAACCCCAACTAAAATTGAAGTACTTTTTCATCTTGGTTGTACGATTACGTTAGTTTTTCCTTTCCTTATGTGATTACATATTGCTTTTCCAAAGATATCATCATCGGCATATACGTCTCCTTCAAGGTCTACATCTACAGCTAAATTGTTAGCCCTATGTTTACCCATTGCAACAGGTCTACCTAAACCATCATAAATGAAGGTATAAGCTTCTTGTACAAAGAATGGGTCCTTAATGATTACATGATCTAATCGAATATCTTCTTCCAAGTTTTCTATTATCACTGAACGATTCTTTTGGGTGGTTAACCAACCAGGGGATTTATCCATTTCAGGTCTACTTTTACCTTTTTTCTTTAGCATCTTCTGGTAGTAGTAAAGGTTAGGGTATCCTTCATCTTGAAGCTTAGAAGTTACTGATAAACCAACGTCATTGGATTCTGGAGCTATTACTGCCCAGTTAAACAACTTACCAGTATCACCAAGTAACTTAGCATAAGCTCCCACTGCCATTCTTCCCTTATATACTACTTGTTCTTCTCCTAGCTTATCCATACAAGTAAATGAAGAGTAGTCAGAAGCTCTACCAGTTGAAACGTCTGCACCAATGAAATATTCTTTATCTGATTCGGGTTCACAGAATTGTCGGTATTGACCATTAAATCTCTTCTTAATAACTGGGTAATCACTAAGGCAGTCTTCGATAGCTTTAATATCGGCTAAATCGAAGACTGTATTACCAGATGATAAGAAGTCACCATCAATTTCTTGTGCAGTTCGTTTTGCTCCCAAAGCAGAAGACATTTGGTTATACCAATTGATATCTCGTTCTGGGTGCATTTGCCAGTATAATCGAATTGGGTTAAAAGGATTACCTCCTGCAATGGCATCTACCCAAGTTGAGTGATAGAAATTACCAACTCCATAGGGAGTGGAATTGACGATGGCAGCTCCACCAGTGGAAAGAGTAGGGAATGCAGCAGCCCAAATTTGAGCAGCCCATCTTACTACTGCTGCCTCGTCAATTACCAGAAGAGAAAGGGATTCCGAACGACCGGCTTCGGATGATGTCGGAATTGATTCAACAAATGACCCATTATCAAATTCTATCATGGAAGCAGAACCGTATTCTCCAGCTCTACCATTGATTATGGGAGTTTGAAGGTACCATGGAAGATTCTTGTACATGAACTTAATCTTCTTAAGCACCTTCTTAGCAGTTGTGTCTTTGATAGAGATAATGTTTATCTTTTTGTTGGGATGGTACATCGCCAACCAAAGACAGTACATTGAAATAAGTTCTGTAATTCCTGCCTGACGGAATTTGAGAATGATATTGAATCGTTGGGCAATGAAATTGTAGAGAACAGATTTCTGAAATGGGTATAAATCGAATCTTACCTTTCCTCTTACTGGATGTATCACATAGCAAAAAAGGCTAAAAAAGAAAACATCACTAGAAACTCGGGATAGGTTTGATAGCTCTTCCCGAGTTAAAGTAGTTCTAGTTTCTGAGATAGTCTTTGCCATATCTAAAAGTTATACGTTATTTGAAATTCGATGTCAGTACCTATCCCAGATTTTACCTTCGGATAGTAAAAGGTATTGACTCCGAATTTGTAATTAAATCTCTTAGTCTTGATTGAAAGACCAGCTCCCATATCGAAGAGATTATTGAAAGGTCTGTATTTGCCATAAACGTATGGACTAAGTGATAACCTTGCAACTTTCTTTCGAGTTAATTGACCTTCATACCAGTTGTAGTTGTACTTATCTAAGTCGATTGGGAATAGTCTAGTTGAATAAGTGTTAGTCTCCTTATTGAACAGACTTAAGTTCAACTTATCTTTCTTCAAAACAATTTGAACCAGGGAATCTTGGTTACTGATAACTGGCTGCCTTAGCATGGAATCAGGAAAGAGAGTTGGCTGCCTATTATCATGAACTAAGATTTTACCTGGTTCAACTTTTTCTGAGTACTTCTTCTCTGGTTTGAAGGGTTTCTCTGTGTATACTGTATCTGGGATTTCATTGACCGCTAGTTCCAGGGAATCAACTTCTCGAGAAAGTTTATAATTCCTGAAGCAAAGGTAAATAGTAAATCCTAGAAGTACAATAAACAAGGCCCTCTTAAATGTCTTCATACTTGATGAATTTCTTAATCTTACTCTTCAACCAATAACGTTCTACTGGACTTAAGTTTGACTTAATGATGTGGAACTTGAATTGAAAAGTACTTTTGGTTTCAATAATCTCAAAACGTATCGAAGGTAAATTCCGATAAATAATCCGAAAGAACTTAAGGATGTTGTTAATGTTCAATTCGGTAATTGGGTACTTTGCATTAATCATTCTCATAATCCGATGTATTAAGTTTTCAAATTGAAATAGTCGCACGCTTTAATGATACTATCTATTCGGTAATCGCTTAGCGATTACCTTTATCGAACGAAGTGAGATAATATCCAAATATACTACTTACGATATGATATATGAATAGCTATATATACGCAGATAAATATATAGATATATATACGTAGTATATTATATATCTATATATTTCAAGGCACCCCAGAAACTTATATATAAGACTTTATATATAAAGCTGAAACTCAAGGTTTCTTGGTATTTGCCTTTTTGAGGCATTTTTTGAACCAAATACCTATTTCCCCTACTGCCCCTTTGGCAATCGTATATCTTGCCTTGTTAAGCCAGTAATGGTAATCCTTAAAATCACCTTCGAAGGTATTACTATTTTTGTGAAGGTAAACTTTGAATTTATCAGGGAATCCCATAATTGCCTTGAAGTCTTCGATTCCCAAGGGGTAGCCATCTGGTCTAAATTGCCTATCTGCAGGTCTTAGAGTTAAAGGGGGTTTATCATACTCCAATCGATATACTCCTGGAAGAGTACTCATCTTTGCAGTTTTGATAGGCCACTTCTTTTCATCCTTGAAATCTCTAACCCAGAGTCTATGTATCTTTGCTACTGTAAGATTCTTCTTCTCAGGGAGCTTTCGATAGTCATACATTGCCAGAGTTTTACTCATGAACGGGATCTGGTTAGTATTATTTTCCTGAGAGAATGTGAGTGGTTTAAGTAAATTTCTAGTAGTTGTTGGAGTTTTTACTTGGAATATTTCATCAAAAGCATTCAAGTATTTCTTACCGGTCTTTTTATGTACTCCAATGATAAGTAATCTCTTTCGTGATAACTGTGAGTTACCGTAGTCAGAAACGCTTCTTTCGTGAAAAATAAGTTTATAGTCTTCAAGAGTTTTTTGAAGATATTCTTTTGGGAGCAAAGATAGCAAACGAGGTAAGTTTTCAATAAGAAATATCTTAGGTTTATAATGTAAGATTGATTGAATTACTAGATTCAGGGATTTATTCTCTTGGGGATTGCCCAATTCTTTTACTTTTGAAAGCCTCATAATAGAAGATGCTCCACAGTCTGGACTTGAAAGTATGATGTCTGGCTTACAATCTGGGAAGGTTTCATCTTTATAATATGGTATACCACCAAAGTTCAATTTCCACTGCTCTAAGCCTTTAGTATAAAATACTCCTCGAGTTTCTATATTAGCTATCAAATTCTTTCTAAAAGGGAACAAAAGGATGCCTGCACCAGCAGACACCCCTAATACTTTTAATTTTTTCATTTCTTGTAGCTTCTCAATTTAATGTACTTAATCCAAGCAAATGGCTTACGGTCTTCCAAGTAACTCAGATTCTTATCATTATTGTGGGCTTCTTCTTCGAAACTTACATCATGATATCTTTCATTCTGTTTATTCCACTTGGCAAAGCACATGATGATTATATATTCGATAACATACCAAAGGTAGAAGAATCCAAAAGTCAGAGCCACTACCCACCAGAAGGATATATCAAAGGATAACCAGAGTATGATACCAAGTACCAAACCCACTATACTACACTCAATCTGCTGTATCTGATGAATACACTCATGATTGATATCATCAGGTTTACACTCTTCTACTTTGTGTTTGAAGAATGAGTTATACACCAGAGTAATTGCTTTGTAACTGGGGAAAAGGAATACCTTTGCTACCCAGCTGTTAAAATGACATCTTTTCATAATTTATCTTTGAAGTTTTCGTAAGCGTTTCTTAACTTTTGGTCGTAGGCATTCTGGGCATACCCGGGACCATTGTATTTTCTGGCAAAGCCAGCCCAGTCCTTTTCTTTGAGATTACTCAAACAACCAGAGTTTTTCATGAAATAATACATGAGTTCTAGTTGATTTGCATGAGATTCTGACATCTTATGAACGAATTCGAAGACATCTTTACATCCACAAAGATGGTGATTGAATCCACAGATTTGGAACATTCCCCAACTTGCAGACTTTAATGCACATTCCTCATCAATTTCTTTGGCTAATTCGAGTCTCTTATACTCGTGTACACCTCCCAAGTACTTCGATTTATCCCATTTAGGGAAGAAAATCGTAGAATATCTCTTACAAAGGTAAGCTAAATCTCTGTCTGGGAATTTCTTATGTACTTCTTTGTACATAATGTGACCCTCAAAGAGAATTTGAGGCCTACCATCAGCTAAAAACCCATCTCTACCTGCTGCTTCTACCAACTGAACAGCCTTCAATAGAGCAGGTTCTAGACCTAAGCGAATAGCAAGGTCTTTAATCATTTCATTTGTTAGTTTATCCATAACTTATCAGTTTTAATGGTTCAATTTTAGTAACGAAAGTATTGCTTATAACCCATTTTTAGGATGTTTCGAGGTTCTATTATCATATATAACTTATAAAATAATGCAATATGGGCAAGAAAAATGAATGCCAGATATGTGGCAAACCAATTAATTTAGAGGAATTCGATGAAACTAGAGAGATTCCCCAACTTATGGCAAGAAAACAAATTTGTTTTCAATGTGCTTTTTGGTCTAATCGATTAGCTTATGATAAAGAACTTGAAAAAGAGAAGAAAATTGCCGTAATTACTCCCGATTATTCCCATTGGATAACTAGAATACCGGGAAGTATTTTAATGGTACCTTCTGCTTTTGGGGGAATTTACCAAACTAAACTCCAACCAGTCAACACTCTTGGTGTTATAGATGAAGATAAAGAGAAACTTTTCATCATCCGTTATAATAACATCACTCACCAGGGCACTATACCGGAGCATCTAAGAGATGCTTTTAAAGTAAACGGAATATTTCTATCTCCACAGGAATACAAAATGCTAGAGGATTACCGGGGCAATGCCTATGAATTTATAAAAAATAAAATAGATAATGCAATAAATAAAGAATAATTTCGTATATTTGCATAAAGAAAATTTCTAAATAAAATAGATATGAAAAAAGAAAAGAAAGAAGCTAAAAAGCTCAAAGAAGGTGATGAAGTCTTCTTCTTAATTGATGGGAGACAACTCATGGAGAAAGTAACAGTAGAATCTATCGATAAGAAAAGTGGAATGGCTCTACTAAGTAACAGAGTAAAGGTTGCAAGAACTCTTGGCCCTGATAATACATATCCAAGATTGGATGGGAAAGAGGGGAAGGTTTTACCCCTAACAGAAGAGAATGAAAAGGTTTTCCTTGCATTCAAGGCTTATTTTTCCATAAAGAGAAATATGGAGTTTTTGGATAAAGAAATTCGGAATCTCAAGGATGATGCAAAGGCTTTGGACTTTATGATTGATTTCGATAAGAAGCTAACCAAGATAGTTAACAAATACTTCAAAGAACAATGACTACAGTATTAGCAATAATTTATTTGGTATGCTTACCGTTCACTGTATTTTTTGTAAGGGCTTGCTTGGATTATTTACCCTATACTCACAAAATACACTCTCTCGTTTTATTCATCTCGGTATGGATAGTATTACCTCTATTTCCGATTTATCTATTAATCAGATACATAAAATACAAATTACTATGAGATACTTTTTTGACAGAGATGGTAATTATGCTGGGTCATCAATGCAAGGGTGGGAGATTCTTCTCCTACTTTTGTTCCCAGTTGCTCTAATAATCTTCCTCGTATTCTTACCTTTCTATGTATTTCATAAATACAGTTCTAGAGAAGAGGATAAAAAATACGAGGAAGAACATCCAGAAATACTAAAAGTAGATTCTTATATTACCTGCTGGTATCCCTGGCATAGGTATTCTGTTGCATATACACTGGCTCTTATATTCTGGGTAATTGCTTTTATAATTGGGATATTATCTTGATCTCAATATAAGTCTTAGGTTGGAGCTCCCCAATAAAAGTTCAAATCTAATGGATATTTTTTAGTGGGGTTAAAACTACTGGAGAGTATAAGAGTACCACTGCTAACAGAGGGGGTTGAATTTTTTTTAAGAGTATAGGAACCTAAGCCAGTTGTTTTTATTGTAAAGTATTGGTTATCGGGTAAATTGTAGTTAGGGCTAAAAGCATTACCATCCTTATCAAGGCAGGACCAAGACAACATTTCGAAATTTCCCGGGTACATATTAGAAATATAGACATTAATCATATGTCTATTTTGATTTACTATCCAATTCTTATATCTGGTACCCTCAGCCATAGATCCATCTTCACCACTAATATTAGTACTAACCATGAAAAACACATCCATATTGACTCCTGAGAGGAGCGTTGAGGTGAAACGTATTTCCCAATATTCTTTTTCTTCGGGAGTAGTAAGGTGTAGATTTATCTTATTGCCAGATTCGTTTTGAGTAAGTACACAAGTTCCAGAAGTACCGTCATTTTGTGCAGTAATCTGAATCTGATTGTTACTCTTGTCTTCCTCCAGAATATAATCCGAGGTATTGATGCTAGCAGTATATCCAACCCCAATAACTCCGGACGATTTGCCATTTACATATTTAGTTTTCTGGGATTGGATATTCCATCTCTTAGAGTTACCACTATTGATGGTAACAGATACATCTTGGGTGGATCTCCCCCCCCTAATTTAAGAACTTTATTTTCCATAATGTATAATGTTTTTAGATTGATACTGTTCCTCCTGCACTTGGTACTATAAATGACCCCTCTAATATCCAGGTAGCACCTGATTTAGTATATACAGCTACTCTATCTCCAGTAGTACATTTTATTCGAGAACCAGGTTCTGAGTCATTGGCATAGAATGGAATCGACATAGTAGTAGTACCAGTTGCTGAGAGACCCTGTATATACACCTGACCTGAAGATGATGTATTCTGTGGCCTAGCTCCCCTGCCAAAGAGATAGTAGCTTGTATCTGTGGGCAATCCAGAGAGAGTGAATGTTAAAGCCTTTTGTGACTCCTGAGTTACTGATATATTAAGGTTAGCATTCCCACAGGTTAAGAAGATATGCCCTGAACGGTTAGCTCCAGTTTGATTACTCGATAAAGCGGTCAGGGATAACATGTAATGGTTCTCAAGAGTACCCACTGGGGCAACGGATACTGCGCACCAATCGGGAGCACTACCCACATGGGGAGTTTCTGGCTTTTTAGACCCATCACTACCATTTAAATAGGCCATCACAAAGATTTGAGCAGTATTACCTTTACTACCACCTAAAGGCAGTGAGTTTGAAACCATTTTTATGTATCCAGTATAGGTTACACCAGGTTCTTGAGTTACTGTGAGATTGATTTTGTTATTAGACCCATTTTGGTCAAATGTCAGAGTAGTAGACCTTGAGGACCCAGTATTTTCTGAATAGTTAATTTTTACATCTAAGTAACCATCTCCAACGGTAACTCCTCCCCAAATAGCCCAACTTACGGAGGCTGAGCCCAAAGTACAAGAGAGTGTAGAGGTTGAAACTACTTTGCCATTTACCAGTTTCCTTTTGAGGGAAGTGATACGGTAGGTTACAGTACCACCTTTTGAAGATACAGTATCTGTACCTGTATCTGTAATTGCACGTGCTAGTTTGAATAATGTTTTTTCTTCCATATCTTTATAAGTTTTTGGTTTATAGAAAGAACTTTGATATTGTAATCTACCAGAGGGATAAGGTGGATGAGAGCCAGGGATGTTTTATTCTCTGGTTTCTCTGTGTGTTGTGTGAGTATGTGTGGTGTGGGATATCTGGGCATGCCCTTAATGCGAAAGCTTCGAAAGTTGTGGTACTAAAATGAGTATTTGCCTTCAAGGTACCCCTTATAGCGAAAGCCTAAAATTTCCTGGTACTAAAAGGGGAGTACGGTTCCCTTAAATTTAACATTCAAAAATAAAAAGTAAGGGACAAACATTTTTATTTATCCCTTTGCTTTCTTTCAATCTTTAAATGTTTCGTTATTGTCTTTTAAAATTTCTTTTAAGTCTCTATAGCATTGAATTGCTAACCAAATTACACAAACAAATAAAAATATATTTAATAACATAGAATTTAATTTTTTAAGTGAGTAGGGAAATATTTCCCTACTCTGATTTGTTTTTATTTCAAGGAGTTTTTCACTATTTCAAGACCTTTTATTAGAATTGCTTTCTTTTCTTCTTTAGTGTTTTCGCTTGCAATCGAAGAAAAAGAAAAATCGTTTAAAACATAGACTTGTTTATAAAAGTCTATAAAGCCCTCAATTAGTTTTTTATCTGCATTGTTTGCAATGGTTGAAAGAAGATTGAAAGTTACGTTTCTGAACTTTTTTCTCAAAGATTTGATTTGTTTTTCGTTTGCACCCTCAAAAAGTTCTTTTTTGTAAATTTCTGTTCTTGTCCCTAAAGAAGTTTTGAAAAGACCCGCGTTTTTTTCTTTTACGCTTTTCAATATGTCTAAAGCAATTAAACTATTTGCTTTTACGTTTGCACTTGCTTTTTCTACACTCACTTTGTTAATTTGATTTTTCATAATAAAATGCTTGAAAGTTTTATTATTAATTATTTTTATTACCTTTTCAAATAGACTTTCAAGACTTTTTAAACTATTCTAATAAGGTAGTATTTATTTCGTTTCTGTATTGCAAATATAAGAACTATTTTTTAATCTACAAAATTTTTAGAAAATTATTTTCTTAAAAAGTTTTAATTAAAAATTTATTCAAATATCGTTTTGTTTTTCTCACATTGCAAAGATACGAACTTTATTTTAATCTACAAACATTTTCAAGAAAAATTTTTGAGAAAATGAATAATTTTATTTTCAAAATTATTTTTGTGAAAAATTCATAAAATAGAAAATATTGTGCACTTAATATTTGCACTTAATTTTGGGGTTCACAAGGGTAATCTTCACACGCCTTGTAGTGGGCATATATGATATGTATATGGATAATCCTATATGGCTTATGCCTGTCCTCTTGAGAGTGTATTATATACAGGTATATTGAAGGCCATTAATGGACTAAGGTGATAAAGAATTAAGGCCCATTAGCTATATCCCTATTATTGCCCTCTATAAACCTATTAGGTCCTAATTCAATAAGGCCATATAGGGACTATGATAAGCCTATAGAGATTAGGATAGCCTATAAGGGCTTACTAAGTTAGCGTAAGTAAAAACCCAGAACCTTAGTTAGGCCTGGGGCAATGTGTTAGTATTCGCAATATTCTCGTTCAAGGTATATATTGAAATCCTTGAAAAGTTTGATACCTGGTATAGGACCGTCATTTCTGTCCCAAATCTCGAATTCGATAAATTGGGTCTCATAACCTTCTATATCTGAAATAGAGAGAAGATAGTTCTGGCTTGGGTCAAATTCTTCAAGGAAAACTTCGATAGTAGCCTTAATCCTAATAGGGTGAGTATTAGTAATGCCTTGTACGATTTGTGTTAATCGGTTTGATAATTCTTCTGTGTTCATAGGTAATGGGTTTTAAGTGATTATTATTTTATTTTCTTACTGCAAATATAAATATAATATATTATATATGCAATAACCCTAATTGCCTTCGTAGGTTATTAAGGGCCTTGAATTATATTTGCCTTAGTCCTTGAGGCCATTAATGGAGATTGCCCTTTACCTTCCCTACCTATAACTAATATTATATAATACCTAATGGCTCTCGGTAATTTAGGGGTACCCCTAAATCACAAAATTGTCCTAGAATACAAAAGTTAATGCTAATATAAATACTAAGCAAATAAATTACAGAGTTACTAGGAATATTACCTAAATATGC